>Ga0209564_1000437_pt1 | contig 72058 bp, 75 predicted proteins | sample AraplaCol_mMF_r2_FD_184272 | JGI IMG/M metagenome (GOLD analysis project Ga0209564, IMG submission 184272) | Arabidopsis root microbial communities from North Carolina, USA - plate scrape MF_Col_mMF_r2 (SPAdes) (version 3) | ecosystem: Host-associated > Plants > Roots > Endosphere | place: USA...
CCATGAAGATCGCGAAGGGCAGGTTGCGCAGGCCGAGCACCGAGGATTCGTTCGGATGCCCCGCCATCATCGCCGCCGCGGCGAAGCGATCGGCCATGCGCGGCGCCAGCTGCCACACGCCGTCGCCGCCCGCCGAATAGCCCATCAGGTAGACGCGGTCCGGGTCGACGCCGTTGATCGCCACCTGCGCGTCGATCAGCGCCTGGAACAGCGGGTCGATATGCCCTTCGTGCCACAGGTTCCAGCTATCGGTCGGCGCACGCGGGGCGAGATAGATGCCCTCGGCCGGCTCGTAGAGGCGGATCTGGTTGCGCCATTGCTGGTCGTTCACCGCCGGCTCGGCATTGCCGCCGCCATGCATCGAGATCCAGAGGCTGCGCTTGCCGGGCGCCGCGTTGCCGAAGGTCTTGCTTTCCCATTTCAGCGTCTTGTCGCCGATGGTGATCTGCTTCGCGGCAACCGCATCGGCATAGCGCTCCGCAGTCGCGCGCAGATGCTCCCCACCGAGCAGCGCCAGCGCCCGGTCCGCCTCGGCGCGGCTGAGCGGGCGGGCCAGCGCGGGATCGTCGATCCGCCGCGCCGCCTCGGGCTTTGCCACCCACGCCTCGATGGCGGCCACCGGCGGCTGGTCGGAAACGGGCCCGGCCTGGACCGGCGAAACCGAGAGGAGAAGAGCCGGAACGAGCGGGCTGGCGGCGAGCAGGAAACGGAGCGTGCGCATGCCGTTCCTCTAGCGAAACGGCACCGCCTGTCGACAAGCAATTGTTAGCGCTATCCTTTTCCTGCCGTCACAGCGGGAATGGCCTTAGGGCGTATCGACATTCAACTATCCTCCCCCGCCAGGGGGAGGTGGCGCGCGTAGCGCGACGGAGGGGGAGGTAAGCGAACCGATAGTTGGCTGCTTACCTCCCCCTCCGTCAGCCTAAAGGCTGACACCTCCCCCTGGCGGGGGAGGATACATCTCCGACAAGCCCTCGCTGAATGTCGATGCAGCCTCAGGCGACCTTGAACCCTTCCTTGTTCATCGACAGCGTCAGCGCCCTGTTCTTCTCGTCGCTCAGCCGGGCGCGCAGCATCGGGAAGAGGCGGAGCTCCTCTTCCTCCATATGCTCCTCGATCGCGGCGCGGAATTCGCGGACCTTGGCGATCCAGTCGGGCGAGGCCGTGGGCGTGTTCTCCAGCTCGTAGAGATACTGCTTCACATAGCCATGTTCCTTGGTGAGCTCGTCGGCGGCGTCGCGCTGGCCGGCCTCGCGCAGCGCCGGATAGATGACGTTCTCCTCCTCCACCGCATGCTTCATCAGCGCATGCTTGAGGTGCGCGAGCAGCAGGTTGCGCTTGGTGGTGGAGCGCTCGTCGGTCGCCTCGATCTGGTCGAACACCTTGCGGGTCGCCTCATGCTCGGTGGCGAGGGCCTCGTCCCAATTGCCGGCGAGCGCGGTCGGCGCCTGGACCACTGCCTTGCGCCCGAGCAGCGCGAGCACGCCCAGCGCCATGCCGCCCGCGGCGGCGCCGGCGATCACGCCGAGATTGTGGCCGGTGCTGGTGCGCTTCGATCCGGTGAAGCGGCCGCTCTTGTCGCGGGTCGCGGTGGTGGTCGTCATGCTACGCCTCCGATGTTTCGCTATCGGAAGCAACAACGGAGCAGGCGCGCGGGCGTTCCGATCAGCGGACGCAACACGCAAGGGCACGGCGCACCAAATCCAATCCTCCCCCGCCAGGGGGAGGTGTCAGCCAAGGGCTGACGGAGGGGGAGGTAAGCTGCCAACTATCGGCTCGCCCACCGCCCCCTCCGTCGCGCTACGCGCGCCACCTCCCCCTGGCGGGGGAGGATTATAGGATTCCGGTCAGCGGCGGGCGGCGGCGGCCATTTCGGCGCTCCGGCGCGCCGATGCGTCGAGCGTGGCGCGCAGCAGCGCCTTGATCGCGTCGTCGGCGTCGAGCACGTCGAGCCCCTTGCGGGTCGATCCGCCGGGGCTGGCGACCCGGTCGGCGAGCACCGCGGGCGGCGCATCGGCCTGGGCGGCGAGCAGCCCCGCCCCTTCCACCGTGGCGACGGCGAGGCGCAGCGCCTGCTCCTCGCCAAAGCCGATCGACACGCCGGCGGAGGCGAGCGCATCGATGAACCGATAGACGAAGGCCGGTCCGCAACCGGCGAGCACGCCGAGCCGGTCGAGCGCCGCCTCATCGCCCCATTCGATCAGCCCGAGCGGCTGCATCAGCGCGTCGACGGCGTCGCTGCGGTCGCCCGCCAGCCCGACCACACCCTTGCCGATCGCCACCGGCAGGTTCGGCATCGCGCGGACGATCGCACCGGCCCGGAACCGGTCGGCGAGCGAGGCCAGCTCGACGCCGGCGAGGATGGAAATGAGCAAGGGCACGCCGGCGATGCGGGCGCCATGCGTCGCGGCGATCTCGTCGATCTGCTGCGGCTTCATGCCTAGCATCACGGCGTCGGGCAGCGGCCCTTCGGGAAATTCGCGGCCCTGGCGCACGCCTTGGGGCAGTTCGCGATCCTGGCGGTTGACGACGAAGACCCGGGCGGGATCCACCGTCCCGGCTTCGATCCAGCGGCGCAGCATCGCGCCGGCCATGTTGCCGCAGCCGACCAGCCAGAGCCTAGAGATTGTCATTTCCGATCCGTGCCAGACGAAGCAGTTCCCCGGCGAAAGCCGGGGAGCAGGAAAACGCAGCCGGCCTGGCGCTCACGCCTCGCCCTGGGTTTCGATGAGCGCGGAGGCCAGCGCGTCGGCCGGCGTCTTGCCGCCCCACAGCACGAACTGGAACACGGGATAGAAGCGCTCGCACTCGTCGATCGCGCTCTCGACCAGCAGCTCGGCTTGGTTGAGGCTGAGCGTCGGCTCGTCGCCGTCGATCATCGCGGCGTGGCGGAACAACAAGATGCCGCTCTGCGACCAGAGCTCGAAATGGCCGATCCACAGCTGCTCGTTGACCAGACCGATCGTCTCGTAGACCGCCGCGCGGCGCTCGTCGGGCACGCGGATGTCCGGGAAGGCGAGAAACTGCAGCACGCCGTCATCCTCGCGCCAGATCGCGCGAAGCTCATACTCCGTCCAGCTTCCCTTGACCTTCGCCACGATCTCGTCGTCCTCGCGGCTGTGGGTCCAGCCATGCGCGGCGAAATAGCTTTCGAGCATGTCGATAGGGGCTGCGTCGTCGCGGTCGAATTCCGCTTCGTCGAGCATCAGTTTCTCCACTGGGGCCGGATTGCTTGGCCAGAATCTGCCAACCGCACCGGGCCCGCACAAGCGCAGGGTTCGCAACCCTGCGCAAAAGCTGTGGACAAGGTGTTTATGCTTGTCCCGTAGGCTTCTTAGGCGATTTGGCCGCCTTGGGAGCCGCCGCCGCAGCGTTTCCGCCGCCCAGCTGTGCCTCCAGCGCGGCGAGGCGCGCGGCAAGCGCGTCGTTCTCGTCGCGCGCGGCCACGGCCATCGCCTTCACCGCCTCGAATTCCTCGCGGCTGACGAAATCCATGCCCCCGATCCACTCGCGGGCGCGCTCGCGCGCGGCGCCTTCGGTCTCGCGGGCGACGCCGGCCAGCGTGCCGGCCGCGCCGTTCACGAACTTCACGAAATCGTCGAACAGGCGGTTGTCGGTCTGCATGTCTCGTTCCTTACGCGATCACTTGATCTGTATTTCGTCAGCCGGGCGCGCGGATACAAGGCTTCCGGCGTTCGGGTTGAGCTCGTGGATCTGATAGAGGAGGACGCCGGCAAAGGCGATCCAGGCCAGATATGGTACCAGCAATATCGCCGCCAGGGTGCGGATGCGGGCGAAGAGGAGGAAGGTGATCAGCGCCAGCACGAACAGCGTGCCGATGATCGCCAGCGCGGCCACGACCTGGTGCATGCCGAAGAACACCGGCGACCAGGCGAGGTTCACTGCCATCTGCACCGCGAAGACGACGAGCGCCGGGCCGCGCAGCGTCGATCCGCGCGCGTTGATGATCATCGCCAGCGCCAGCCCCAGCAGGATGTAGAGCGTCGTCCAGGCAACCGGGAACGCCCATTCAGGCGGCATGATCGCGGGCTTCGCCAGCCGCGCGAACCAGGGATTGTCGCTGCCCGAGGGCGCAAGCCGCGCGGAGGTGAAGCCGAGCAGCAGGATGAACGGCACCGTGACCACGGCCCATCGCAGATAGGCGAGCCTCAGCTGCCCCTTCGATGCGATTTCCCTCAATGCGGCCTCCGGTTATTTCCTGCGGGCGCAAGGGCTATGTTGCAGCGCGCCGAAAGGCAAGCGTTGCCGTTATGTTTCCCGCTTTCGATCATCTCGATCCTCCCCCGCAAGGGGGAGGTGGCGCCGAAGGCGACGGAGGGGGAGGAAGCACGAACATAGGTCGAGGAGTCCTCCCCCTCCGTCATGCTTCGCATGCCACCTCCCCCTGGCGGGGGAGGATTGGACGCATCACTCCCGCGTCGCGCCGATCAGGAATTCGACATTGCCCTCGGGCCCGGTGATCGGGCTGGTGGTGATGCCGTGCACCGTCCAGCCCTGCGCCGCGACCCAGTCGGACACTTCGCGGCAGACGCGTTCGTGCACCGCGGCATCGCGGACCACCCCGCCCTTGCCCACTTCCCCGCGTCCCGCCTCGAACTGCGGCTTGATCAGCGCCGCCAGCCGCGCGCCGGGCCTGGCGAAGCGGAACGGCACCTCCAACACCTTGGCGAGGGAGATGAAGCTCGCGTCGCAGACGATGATGTCGACCGGTTCCGGGATATGCGCCTCGGTCAGGATCCGCGCGCTGGTCTGCTCGTGGACGATCACTCGCGGGTCCTGGCGCAGCTTCCAGGCGAGCTGGTTGGTGCCGCTGTCCACCGCATAGACGCGCGCGGCACCCTTGCTCAGCAGCACGTCGGTGAAGCCGCCGGTCGAGGAGCCGACGTCGATCGCCACCGCGCCGGTCACGTCCCAGCCGAAATGGTCGAGCGCATGGGCGAGCTTGATCCCGCCGCGCGACACCCAGGGATGGTCGCGCCCCTTCACCTCGAGCTGGGTCTCCTCGGGGAACTGCTGGCCGGGCTTGTCGACCTTGCGATCGCCGGCGAAGACCAGGCCGGCCATGATCAGCGCCTGGGCGCGGGTGCGGCTCTCGGCAAGGCCGCGATCCACGAGCATCTGGTCGGCACGCTGCTTGGGCATGGAGGCTCCTTAGGTGCAACCGCTTCGGATGCAAAGCCGCGCGCCTTTGCCGGGCGGCTGGGGCAGGATGGCCGGGACAATCCGGGTCAAGTGGGGGAGAGCCGAAGATGACGCCCAGCCAGAATTGCGTATCGCTCGTCGAGGAGTTCGAAGGTTGCGCCGAGAAGCAAGCGGACGGCAGCTTCAAGGCCTATCCCGATCCCGGCACCGGCGGCGAGCCCTGGACGATCGGCTGGGGCTCCACGGGATCGGACATCACCGAGACCACGGTGTGGACCCAGGCCCAGTGCGACGCCCGGCTGCAATCGAGCCTCACCAGCTTCTCCGCCCAGGTCTCCTCGCTGGTGGAAGGCGGCGCGCCGACCAGCCAGAACCAGTTCGATGCGCTGGTCGACTTCGCCTATAATCTCGGCGTCGGGAATCTCTCGAGCAGCACGCTGCTCAAGCTGCACAAGCAAGGCGATTATGCCGGCGCCGCAGCGCAGTTTCCGCTCTGGGATCATGCCGACGGCAAGGTGATGCCCGGCCTCCAGAAGCGCCGCGCCGCCGAGCAGACGCTCTACGAAACGCCCTGATCAACGGCTCGGCGCAACCGGCCTTCGGCCCGGCGCAGCGCCTATTGCCTATCTAATTAGTGGGAATAAATTGCGCACTCCGGCCTGCTCTCCCTTGGAGTGCGCAACGATGACCATTTTTGCTCCGATTGACGACCATTCCCCGCTCGTCCTCACCGTCCCCGGGCTCGGTGGCTCGGGGCCCTCGCACTGGCAGACGCTCTGGGAGCAATCCCGCCCCGACACCAGCCGGGTCGAGCTCGGCATGTGGGACACACCCCATCGTAATGCCTGGGTGACGCGCCTCGACCAGGCGATCCGCAGCGCCCAGGCACCGGTGGTGCTCGCCGCGCACAGCCTCGGCTGCCTCGCCGTCGCCTGGTGGGCCGAGCTCTCGCCCCAGCCCTTCGGCTGGCCGGTGGCGGGCGCGCTGCTCGTCGCCCCCGCCGATGTCGACCGTGCCGAGGTGAAGCCCGAACTGGCCGGCTTCGCGCCGGTCCCGGCCAAGCCGCTGCCCTTCCCCTCGATCACCGTGGCGAGCCAGGACGATCCCTGGATCAGCATCGACCGCGCCCGCGATCTCGCCAAGCGCTGGGGCAGCTTCTTCGTCGACGCCGGCCCGCAGGGGCATCTCAACGCGGCCAGCGGCATCGGCTGGTGGCATGAGGGCCAGGCGCTGCTCGACCGGGTGCTCGACGCGGCATCGGATCGCACCGGCCGCGTCCGCACCGCCGCCGATGCGCGCTCGATCCTCGCGATCAACGCCACCGAGGCCGCGCAGGCCCATTATCTGGGCCAGCACGCATGAGATTCGGCGCGCCCGCGCTGCCGACCGGCGCACGACACTGGTAACTGCCCGCAAATCCTCTACATAGGAAATGCGGGCGTGGCCGGGTGGCGTACCCTAGAGCGTCACCCGGCCTACCCGCGCCCCTTTCCCTTACGTCTTGCTTGCGGCTAGACCGGCATCATGGATCGCCGAGACCTGCTCGCCGCCGGCCTGACCGGCCCGCTCCTCCCGCTCGCCGCCAGGGCAGCGACCGACGCGCCGTCCGGCCCGGCAAAGCCCGATGCGAGCTTCCCGATCTGGCCGGGCGAGGCTCCCGGCCTGCTCGACAAGAGCCTGCAGGACCATGTCCTGGTCCGCAATCCCGATCCGAACTTCCCCGACCGCGCGATGGATCATATCCGCACGCCGCGGCTGGACGTGTTCCGCGCCGCGAACCCGAACGGCGCCGCGATGCTCGTCATCCCCGGCGGCGGCTATTCGCGGGTAGTGGTCGACAAGGAAGGCTATGAACTCGGCGCCTGGCTCGCCGCGCGCGGGATCACCGCCTTCGTGCTGTTCTACCGCCTGCCCGGCGACCCTTGGCAGCGCAGCTCGAACGTCCCCTTCGCCGATGCCCAGCGCGCCATGCGGGTGATCCGCTACCGGGCCGCGCAATGGCAGGTCGATCCCCAGCGGATCGGCGCGATGGGCTTTTCGGCCGGCGGACATCTCTGCGCCGATCTCGCGACCCGCATCGACGCCGCGGTCGGCCCGATGCAGGATGCGATCGACGCCGTCAGCGCACGCCCGCTGGTAGCCGCGCCGATCTATCCGGTGATGACGATGGCGCCGCCCTTCGTCCATGCCGGCTCGCGCACCCAGCTGATCGGCAAGACGCCGAACGCGCTCGAGGTCGAGAACCACTCGCCCGACAAGCAAGTCGATCCGAAGCGCACGCCGCCCTGCTTCCTCGTCCATGCCGAGGACGACGACGTCGTCCCGGTGGAGAACAGCCTGCTCTTCCGCGCCGCGCTCAAGGCGGCCAAGGTGCCGGTCGAGACGCATATCTTCGAGCAGGGCGGACACGGCTTCGGCTGGGGCGCCCGCACCCAGGGCAAGCCGGCGCATGCCTGGCCCGAGCTGTTCCTCGCCTGGGCGAAGGGCCACGGGCTGCTCGGTTGACCGCATCGGATCGATTCCGGTTCCGATGTTATGTTGTATCTTTAACCTGCTTGCCCTATATCGCCGTTCATGTCGGTGAGTCTCCCGCTGGCCCATGTATGGGGAAAGCTTGATGCGCGTCTCGATCGTATCGCGATCGGGATCAGCGGTTTGTGCCTGGTCCACTGCGTCACGACCACCATCCTGCTCACCGTCATCTCCTCGGCCGGCGGCCTGCTCAACCCGGCGATCCACGAGGTCGGCCTGACCCTCGCGATCGGCTTCGGTGCCTTCGCGCTGGTCAAGGGCGTGATGTCGCACGGCTATATGGCCCCGGCGATCGTCGGTGCCTTCGGCCTCGGCATCATGGGCGGCGCGCTCTCGCTGCCGCACGGCGATTTCGAGATCTTCTGGACGCTGGTCGGCGTCAGCCTGGTCGCGCTGGGCCACGATCTGAACCGCCGCGCTACCTACTGAGCTTGCCGCAAAGGCCCCGCGGGCCTACATTAAAACCATGCACGCGCACGATCATCACGAGCATCACGGCAACGAGCTGACCAAGGTCGCCCAGACCACGCTGGAAAAGTCCGGCGAGCAATGGACGGCGATGCGCGAGCGCGTGTTCGAGGCGCTGGCCGGCTTCGACAAGCCGGCTTCCGCCTATGACATCGCCGAGGCCGTCTCCAAGGCGGAAGGCCGCCGCGTCGCCGCCAACAGCGTCTACCGTATCCTCGACCTGTTCGTCGGATCGAACCTCGCCCGCCGGGTCGAGAGCGCCAACGCCTATATGGCGAACACGCATCCGGACTGCCTGCACGACTGCATCTTCCTGGTCTGCGACAGCTGCGGCCAGACCACGCACATCGACGACGACTCGATCACCAAGACGGTGCGCGCCGCCGCCAAGGGCACGGGCTTCTCGCCCGAGCGCCCGGTGATCGAAGTGCGTGGCAAATGCGCGGATTGCGACTGAGCGCTCCCCGCACTCGGCGCCTGCACCAAAAATCCATGACCGCAATATTCGACTTCGTGAAAACGGAGGAGTAAGGGCAGTCGGATGGCCGATCTACCCAGCACGCCGCTGCTCGATACCGTCGACACGCCCGATGACCTGCGCAAGCTCCAGCCGCACCAGCTCCGCCAGCTGGCCGACGAGTTGCGCGCCGAGACGATCAGCGCGGTAGGCACCACCGGCGGCCATCTCGGCTCCGGCCTGGGCGTGGTCGAGCTGACCGTAGCCATCCACTACGTGTTCAACACGCCCGACGACCGGCTGATCTGGGACGTCGGCCACCAATGCTACCCGCACAAGATCCTCACCGGTCGCCGCGATCGCATCCGCACGCTGCGCCAGGGCGGCGGCCTGTCGGGCTTCACCAAGCGTAGCGAGAGCGCGTACGATCCGTTCGGCGCCGCCCACTCGTCGACCTCGATCTCGGCGGCGCTCGGCTTCGCGGTCGCGAACAAGCTCGCCGGCACGCCGGGCAAGGGCATCTCGGTGATCGGCGACGGCGCGATGAGCGCCGGCATGGCCTATGAGGCGATGAACAACGCCGAGGCCGCCGGCAATCGCCTGGTGGTGATCCTCAACGACAACGACATGTCGATCGCCCCGCCGGTCGGCGGCCTCTCCGCCTATCTCGCGCGGATGGTCTCCTCGTCCGAATATATGGGCCTGCGCAGCCTGGCGAAGCGCGCGATCCAGAAATTCTCGCGCCGCCTGACCACCGCGGCGGGCAAGACCGAGGAGTTCGCCCGCGGCCTCGTCACCGGCGGCACGCTCTTCGAGGAGCTGGGCTTCTATTATGTCGGCCCGATCGACGGCCATAATCTCGACCACCTGATCCCGGTGCTGGAGAATGTCCGTGACAGCGCGGAGGGCCCGATCCTCGTCCATGTCGTCACCAAGAAGGGCAAGGGCTATGCCCCGGCCGAGGCGGCGGCGGACAAATATCACGGCGTCCAGAAGTTCGACGTGATCACCGGCGCCCAGGCCAAGGCGCCGCCGGGGCCGCCCGCCTATCAGAACGTCTTCGGCGACGCGCTGATCGAGGAAGCCAAGCGCGATCCCAGGATCGTCGCGATCACCGCCGCCATGCCCTCGGGCACGGGCGTCGACCGCTTCGCCCGGGCCTTCCCCGAGCGCAGCTTCGACGTCGGCATCGCCGAGCAGCATGCGGTGACCTTCGCCGCCGGCCTCGCCGCCCAGGGCATGCGCCCCTTCTGCGCGATCTACTCGACCTTCCTGCAGCGCGCCTACGATCAGGTCGTCCATGACGTGGCGATCCAGAACCTGCCGGTCCGCTTCGCGATCGACCGCGCCGGCCTGGTCGGCGCCGACGGCGCGACGCATGCCGGCAGCTTCGACGTCACCTATCTAGCGACGCTCCCCAATTTCGTGGTGATGGCCGCGGCCGACGAGGCCGAGCTGGTCCATATGACCCACACTGCCGCGCTGCACGACAGCGGCCCGATCGCGGTGCGCTATCCGCGCGGCAACGGCACCGGCGTCGCGCTGCCCGAAGTTCCGCAGCAGCTCGAGATCGGCAAGGGCCGCGTGGTCCGCGAGGGCAAGACCGTCGCGATCCTCTCGCTCGGTACCCGCCTGGCCGAGGCGCTCAAGGCCGCCGATGCGCTGGAGGCCAAGGGCCTGTCGACCACCGTCGCCGACCTGCGCTTCGCCAAGCCGCTCGACGAGGAGCTGATCCGCCGCCTGCTCACCACCCACGAAGTGGCGGTGACGATCGAGGAAGGCGCGATCGGCGGCCTCGGCGCGCATGTCCTGACCATGGCGAGCGACCAGGGCCTGATCGACGCCGGCCTCAAGCTGCGCACGATGCGCCTGCCGGACATCTTCCAGGACCAGGACAAGCCCGAGCTGCAATATGCCGAGGCAGGCCTCCAGGCCGAGAACATCGTCGACACGGTGCTCAAGGCACTGCGCTGGAACGAGACGGCCGTGACCGACGGCGCGCGGGCCTGACCCTTCTTCTCCCTCTCCCCTCCGGGGAGAGGGCCGGGGAGACGGGCAGTGTGTCCTGCCTCACCTCCGCCGACCCTGAACGCTCAGTCCATGCCCCTCTCCCAACCCTCTCCCCGGAGGGGAGAGGGCTAGATGATGCGCCCCAATAGCCCCAGGTTATGGCCGTCGAACCTTTGTTCCGATGGACAGGTGCGCCCGCACCGATCACCCTTCCCGGTCAAAGCGATACCGGGGAATAGTCGATGCTGAACCGCCGTGCCTTCCTGCTGAGCTCCAGCGCGGCGCTTCTCACCGCCGCCGCCGCAACGGCCAGGCCCCGGCCGATCACCACCCAGCAGCAGACCGTCCGCGGCGCCAGCGCGCCGATCGAGATCGTCGATGACGAATGGGGCACGCCGCACATCCGCGCCGCCTCGATCCCCGATGCGTTCTTCGGCCAGGGCTATGTCGTCGCACGCGACCGGCTGTTCCAGATCGACCTGTCGCACCGCCGCGAGCTCGGCAGGCTCGCCGAAGCCTTCGGGGCGCGTTTCGCGAAGCATGACGCCAACGCCCGCCTGTTCCACTATCGCGGCGACATCGACGCCGAGCTGCGCCAGGTGCCGGCCGACGTGCTCGCCTGCGCCAAGTCCTATATCGCCGGCATCAATGCGCGCATCGACGAGGTGATCGCCGATCCCTCGCTGCTCCCTCTCGAATATCGCATCCTCCAGATCGTCCCGATCCGCTGGGACCTGCGCGACCTGGTCCGTGCCCGCGAGGCGGCGAGCGGCAATGTCGACGACGAGGTCCGCCGCGCCCAGCTTGCCGCGATCGGCATGCTCGATCTCGACGCGGTCATCGCCCCGCTGCGCCCGGCCTGGAAGATGCAGGTGCCCGAGGGGCTCGACGCTGCCGCGGTGAGCCCGGCCGATCTCGGCGTGCTCAATATCGACGGCCTGCCATGGGCCGAGCTGACCGGCCAGGATCCCGCCGCCGCCTCGGTCGAGCGCGCCAATGCCGGCAGCAATGCCTGGACGGTCTCGCCCTCGCGCACCGCCACCGGCCGGCCGATCCTGGCGAACGACCCGCATCTCGGCATCGGCGGGTTCAGCCCGCGCCACATTGCGCATTTGACCGCGCCGGGGCTCGACCTGATCGGCGGCGGCGCGCCCGGCCTGCCCGGCATCATGCAGGGCCATACCGATCGCTTCGCCTTTGGCCGCACCAATTTCCATATCGACCAGGGCGATTTGTTCATCCTCGAGCTCGATCCCAGCGACCCCGAGCGCTACCGCCACGACGGCGGCTGGAAGCGGTTCGACAAGGTCGAGGAAGCGATCGCGGTGAAGGGTGGCGAGCCCGCCAAGGTGACCTTGCGCTATTCGGTGCAGGGCCCGGTGATTTCCTGGAACCCGGAGAAGCGCCGCGCCACCGCGCTCGCCACCATCGCGATGCAGCCGGGCGGCGACGGCGCCTTCGCGATGATCGCGATCAACCTGGCCAAGGACTGGAAGAGCCTGCGCAAGGCCTTCGAGCTCCACCCCTCGCCGACCAATTTCCATTACGCCGATGTCGACGGCAACACCGGCTGGCAGGTGATCGGCTTCGCGCCGGTGCGCAAGAAGGGCGACGGACTGCTCCCGGTGCCCGGCGACGGCCGCTACGACTGGACCGGCATGCGCAAGTACGAGTCGCTGCCCAGCGAGTACAACCCGGCCAAGGGCTGGTTCGCCTCGGCCAACCAGAACAACCTGCCCGCCGACTGGCCGCGCGACCGCATCCCCGCCTTCTCCTTCCGCGATCCCTATCGCTACGAGCGGATCGCCGACGTGCTGAAGACTCAGGACAAGCACACATTGGCCGACAGCGTCGCGCTCCAGCACGACACGCTGTCGACCCCCGCGCGCCAGTTCCTCGCGCTGCTGCCGGCAGCCCCTTCCGTTGCCGCCAAGCCGGCGGTCGACATGCTGCGGGCCTGGAATGCGCGGATCGACCGGGACAGCGGTGCCGCCGCCCTGTTCGAGATGACCTGGCGCGACCTCGGCAAGCGGATGCTAGCGGCGATCGTGCCCGCGCGGGCAAAGGGGCTGATCCCCTCGATCGCACCGTCGCTGCTGCTCGAGCTGCTCGCCCGGCCCGATGCGCGGCTCGGTACCGATCCGACAGCCGCACGCGACGCAATGCTCGATGCGGCGCTGGTCTCGGCCTGGGCTTCGGCGCGAGAGAGGCTCGGCCCCGATCCTGCCGCCTGGCGCTATGGCACGCTCCACCAGGTCCGGCTGCGCCATCCGCTCTCTGCGATCCCCGCCATTGCCCGGGCCTTCCCGGCAATCGAAGGCGAAGGCTCAGGCGGCGACGGCTATACGGTGATGGCGCGCTGGCTCGGTTCGTCGAGCTGGCAGGTCGGCGGCGGCGCCTCCTATCTCCAGGTGATCGATGTCGGCGCCTGGGACAATTCGCTGATGCTGATCCTGCCTGGCCAGTCGATCGATCCGCGCTCGCCCCATTATCGCGACCAGTATCGCAACTGGGCCAACGGCCAGATGCAGCCCATGCCGTTCAGCCGTACCGCGGTCGATGCCCGCGCCGCCAGCCGCACCACGCTGAAGCCGGCATGAGGCGCGCCGCGCTGCTCCTGCTCGCCCTCGCCGCCACCCCGGCGGCGGCGCAGGACCACGGGTTCGACAAGACGGTCGCCGATTTCCGTGCGCTGCACCGGGCCGAAGTCCAGAAGGCCGGGATCGCCGGCAGCAGCTTCTATGTGATCCGCGACGGTCGCACGGTCGTCGCCGACCATATCGGCGAGCAGGATGCCGATGCGCATGTGCCGGTCGATGCGCAGACCATCTATCACTGGGCGTCGATCACCAAGACGATGACCGGCATCGCGATCCTGCAGCTGCGCGACCGGGGTCTGCTCAAGCTCGACGACCCGATCATCCGCTATGTGCCCGAGCTGGCCGGGGTGCATGATCCGTTCGGCGATCCCAGCGCGATCACCATCCGCCAGCTGATGAGCCACAGCGCCGGCTTCCGCAACGGCACCTGGCCGTGGCGGGACGCGGCGTGGCAGCCATTCGAACCGCCGGGCTGGGAACAGCTGAAGGCGATGATTCCGTACACCGAAGTGAAGTTCAAACCCGGCAGCCGGTTCAGCTATTCCAACCCGGGCATCGTCTATCTCGGCCAGGTGATCGAGCGGCTCTCGGGCGAGGATTTCGAAGTCTATGTCGACAAGAACATCCTGCGCCCGCTCGGCATGACCTCGAGCTATTTCGACCGCACCCCGCCCTATCTGCTGCCGCATCGCTCCCACAGCTATTACATCCGCGACGGCAAGCGGGTGTCGGCGCCGTTCGATGCCGATACCGGGGTGACCGTCTCGAACGGCGGCCTCAACGCGCCGCTGCCCGACATGGCGAAGTACGTCGCTTTCCTGCTCGGCGACCCGAAGAACGACCTGGTCCTCAAGCGCAGCTCGCTCGAGGAGATGTGGCAGCCCCAGATCAGCGCGGGCGAGGACTTCACCCAGGGCCGGATGGCCAGCACCACCTGGAGCGGCCTGTCCTTCTTCCTCGATCAAACAGACGGCATCCGCATCATCGGACACAATGGCGACCAGAATGGCTTCCGCGCCTATCTGAGCCTGTGTCCCGACCAGCATATCGGCAGCCTGCTCACCTTCAACACCGAGACGCGCGGCGTGGAGAATGCGCCGGCCAACCGCGACATGCCCGAATCCCGCATCGCGCTGGCGACGGACGGCCTGTGCAAGGCGGCGGCGAAGGGCGCCGGTTCGAAATGAGATTTTCCCCGGCGAAGGCCGGGGCCCAGACTTGAAAGTCACGCGCCTTGGCGCGTCTTCGCCGCGCACTGTTTAGTCTGGGCCCCGGCCTTCGCCGGGGAAAAGCAGGTGGGAAAACGCGGTTAGCGCGCCCGCAACAGTCGCCCGCTCTTGCCCACCCGCACGCCGCCCTCATAGGCCACCGTGCCACCCAGCATCACCAGGTCGAACCCCTCCGCCTTCGCAAACGGATCGACATAGGTCGAGCGCGCCTTCACCTTCTTCGGATCGAACAGGATCAGGTCCGCCTTCATCCCCGGGCGGATCACCCCGCGATCGGCCAGCCGCAGGATGTGCGCGGGGAAGCCGGTGCCCTTGCGTACCATCTCCTCGATGCTGAGCTTGCGGTCGCGCACCACATATTCCTCGATCAGCTTGGCATAGGTCCCGGTCGCGCGCGGATGGCGCATGCCGGGCCCGCCATCGGTCGAGAAGGCGACGAAGGGATCGACGAGCAGCACGTCCTGCAGCGCCTTGTCCTGGGTGAAATGCGCGCCAGATCCGCTCTGCGGGCCGATCTTGATGAGGAAATCGGCATAGTGCAGCCCGGCCTCCTGCGCCGCCTGGGCCAGGGTCTTCCCGGCATAGGGCGCAGTGCCGATCAGCAGCGCTTCCGGCCCGCCCCGGCGCGTCATGCGCTGGACCAGATAGTCGCGCAGCTCCTGCCGGCGCTCGGCCACCACCTTCGCATAGTCGGTCGGCGGCAGCGCCCATTTGGGGAAGAGGATCGCGATGCCGGTATAGCCGGCTTCATAGGGATATTGGTCGGCGGTCAGGTCGATCCCCTGGCGGCGCTTCTCGGCGAGGAAGGCGAGCAGTTCGCGCGCCCGCGCCTCGCCCTTCCCGAACACCACCTTCAGGTGCGAGATATGCGGCCGCGCCGGCAGCGAGGAGGCGATCAGCTCGTCGATCGAGGCCTTGATCTCCTCGTCATTCTCCGAGCGCATATGGCTCATCACCACGCCGCCATGGCGGGCGACGACCTTGCCGAGATTGGTCAGCTCGGCGGTCTCGGAATAGATGCCCGGCACATATTCGAGGCCATAGGACAGGCCGAACGCGCCGGCCTTCAGTTCGGCCTCGAGTTGCGCCGCCATCCGCGCGAGTCCGGCGGCATCCACACGGCGAACCGAGTCCGACACGCCAGCCGCGCGGCGCAACGTGCCATGGCTGGCGAGCAGCGCGACGTTGACGTCGATCTTCGCCCGATCGACCGCCTGCATCCAGGGGCGCGGGTCGAGGCCCTTGCCCAGCCGAGGCCCGCTGCCGTCCTGCCCCAGCGTGATCGTGGTGACGCCCATGGCCAGGAACGCCTCGTAACTGTCCACAAGCGGGTCGCCATGGCTGTGCATGTCGATGAAGCCGGGCGCCAGCACCCGCCCCTCGCCGGCGACCACCCGTATCGCCTCGCCGGTCGCCGAAGGCGGGTCGATCCGGACGATCCGGTCGTCCGCCACCAGCACATTGGCGAGCCGGGGTGGCCTGCCCGTCCCGTCGACCAGCAGCACTTCGCGGAACAGCGTCGTCGATGCCCCCGCCAGTGTGGCGAGGCCGGGCCAGCTCGCCAGGCTGCCCGCCACCGCCGCCCCGCCGATTGCCTGCCGCCGCGTCAGACGCTTGCCCATGTGCGATCCCCCTTGCCGACCCGTTTCGTCGGACTATGCGCGCAAGCCCGGCGCGCGCGAATCGCTAAAATTGGAATAGCGTCATGGCTTCAGCGCATAGGGTCGCGCGATCTTCTCCCAGCCGCCCCAGTTCTGCCGGGGCTGGCCATTGCCGTTGCGGTCATATTCCTCGCGCCACGGATCGACATAGCTGCGCGCGGCCCAGGCATCCCATTGCTGCGCCATCTTCTTCACCCGCTCGGGCTGGGCGGCGGCGAGGTCGTGCATCTCGGTGCGGTCCTTCGCCATGTCGAACAGCTGCCAGGGCTGCTGGAAGCGCGCGACCAGCTTCCACTGGCCATCGCGTACCGCACGGTTGCCCTCATGCTCCCAGAAGATCGGCTTGTCGCGGGTCAGCGGCTTACCGGTGAAGGCCGGGACCATCGAGCGGCCCTGCATCGGCACGATGTCGTGCCCGTTGAACGTCCTGGGATAGGTCGCGCCGCTCAGCTCGACCAGGGTCGGCATCACGTCGATCAGATGGCCTGGCGCGGTCACCTTCGCGCCGAGCTGCTCCGCCGAGATGCCCTTGGGCCAATAGGCGATCAGCGGCGTCGCGATGCCGCCTTCCTCGGTGAAATGCTTGAAATACTGGAAGGGCGTGTTCTGCATCGTCGCCCAGTTCATGCCGGTCCACACCACCGATTGTGCACTGCCGGGCGTGCCCTTGCCGTTCAGCCGGCCATCGGGCCCGCTCTCGCCGTTCCCGCCATTGTCGCACATGAACAGGATCAGCGTGTTGTCGAGCTCGCCCGACGCCCTGAGCCGCTCGACCAGCGTGCCGATCGCCCGGTCTACCCGGCTGATCACCGCGGCATAGACCGCCATCAGCGTGTCGAACCGTTCCTTGTCCTCGGCGGTCAGCTTGTCCCAGTCATAGCTGTTGGCGAGCGCCGGCGGCAGCTCGGCATCGGCGGCGATGATGCCAAGCTTCTTCTGCTTCTCGAACCGCTCGCGCCGGATCACGTCCCAGCCGCGCATATATTTGCCCCTGAACTTCGCGACGTCCTCCGCCGGCGCCATCAGCGGGAAGTGCGCCGCGGTGAACGGCATGTAGAGGAAGAAGGGCTTGTGCTCGCTCTCGGCCTGCTTGAAGAATTTGGTCTGCCAGTCGACGAACATGTCCGACGAATACCAGTCGCCCGTGCCCACCCGCGGCGAATTGGCCGGCACCTTCTCGCCGTCGATGAACACGTTCTGCGCGATCTGCTGCGGCTGGTTCGGATAATAGAGCTCGCCATAGGGCGTGGTCAGCGAATGATCGAAGCCGCGCTGCCAGGGCCCGACGCCGTGGCCGATGCCGACATGCCATTTGCCGGCCATCGCGGTGTAATAGCCGGCCGACTTCGCCACTTCCGCCAGCGTGACCACCCGGTCGAGCAGTTTGCTCTTCAGCCCTTGCGATGTGGGCACGTCGACGCCCTCGAGATGGCCGAGCCCCGCCTGGTGTGGATAGGTGCCGGTGAGCAGCGAGGCGCGCGACGGACTGCAACGCGCGCTGTTGTAGAACTGGGTGAAGGAGAGCCCGCCCTTGGCCAGTGCGTCGATATTCGGGGTCGGCACCTCGCTGCCGAACGCGCCCACGTCCGAGAAGCCGACATCGTCGAGCAGGATGACGACCACGTTCGGCCGGGTCGGCTGCGGCTTGACCACGCCCGGCACGGTCTGCGCGCCGGTGTGGGCCGGCAGCGCCATGGCGGCGAAGGCGATCGCGGCGCCGCAGGCGCGGCTCAGGAAACGGCCGATATGTGCAGGCTTCATGGCGTACCCCTCTCTTTGCTCCGGACCGTTTCGCCGGATCCCGCCCGGCCCTTGCCGGTGCTGCGTCGGTAAGAAGTACCTCACCCTTAATTATCTTATCAATAGCACATATGTTTCCGATCTGTCGCAGGACGCCGGATTTGCCACCGGTCAAAGTCGTGCGCAGAGGACCGGCGCAGGACTCGCCATTGCCTCCCTTCGGAACTACACCTCCGCCCCGTGCTGCAGATGACTTCGCTTCCCGCCTCCGCTCGCCCCCGCGCCCTTGCCCATTGGCTGTTCGCCGTCGCGGCGCTGATCGTGCTGATGGTGGTGATCGGCGGCATCACCCGCCTCACCGAATCCGGCCTCTCGATCACCGAGTGGAAGCCGTTCACCGGCACCCTCCCGCCGCTCACCGAAGCCGCCTGGCAGGCGGAGTTCGCCCGCTACCAGCAGATCGGGCAATATGAGCAGCTGAACCGCGGCATGACGCTCGCCGAGTTCAAGAACATCTTCTTCTGGGAGTATCTCCACCGGCTGCTCGGCCGGGTGATCGGCCTCGCCTTCGCCCTGCCGCTGATCTGGTTCGCCATTCGCCGGGCCATCCCCAAAGGCTATGGCTGGCGGCTGGTCGCGCTGCTCGCGCTCGGCGGCCTTCAGGGCGCGCTCGGCTGGTGGATGGTCAAGTCCGGCCTCAACAAGACCAGCACCGCAGTCGACCATTTCTGGCTCGCCGCCCACCTGATGACTGCGCTGTTCACGCTGGGCGGCATCGTCTGGACCGCGCTCGACCTGCTCGCGCTCAAGCGCAATTCCCGCGCCCGCCCGGCCCGCCTCACCGGCCTCGCCACCGCCGTGCTCGCCATCCTTGCCGTCCAGCTCTTCTACGGTGCGCTGGTCGCGGGCCTGCGCGCCGGGCTGGTGACCGACCAGTGGCCGCTGATGAACGGCCAGTTCTTCCCGGGCGTGAGCCAGGCCGGCCAGAGCCTCGGCCACATTCTCTTCTCCGATCCAGCAGTGGTCCATTTCATCCATCGCTGGTGGGCCTGGGTGACGGTGGCGGCGCTGGTCGTGCTTTCGCGCAAGGTGCGCGCTGCCGACCGCCGCGCCTCGATCGCGATCCACAGCGCCTTCGGCACCCAGATCCTGCTCGGCATCGCCACGGTGATGGCCGGCATGCCGATCTGGCTCGCCGCGCTCCACCAGCTCACCGGCGCGCTGGTGGTGATCGCCACCGTGTGGGGTGCGCATGTCGCAGGCAGCAAGCGGGCTTGAGCGAGCTGGCGCTCTTCTACGTGACCTTCGCGACACGGGCGGACGCCGAGCGCGTCGCCGAGACGGTGCTGGCCGAAAAGCTCGCTGCCTGCGCCAATATCCTCGCGCCCTGCACCTCGCTCTATCTCTGGCACGGCGAGCTCGAGCGTGCCGAGGAAGTGCCGGTGCTGTTCAAGACCCGGCCGATGCTCGCCAACCGGCTGCGCGAGCGGATCGCCGCGCTCCATCCCTATGACCTGCCGGTGATCGAGAGCTGGACCGCCACTGCCGGCGCCGATGTCGGCGCCTGGGTGGAAGCCGAGACGCGCTGATGCTGCTCGCCGCGATTGTCCTCCAGGCAAGCGTGGCCGGCTTCTCCCCACCGCTCGACGCGCCGATGCACGTGGTCACCGAGCGCCGCGACGATGCCCGAACCTATCGCATGGAACGCGCGCTCCGCTTCCTGCGCGAGGGCGAAGGCTATCGCGCAGAGGTGATGCTGCGCACTGCGACCGGCGACACCGACGACACCAGCGGAGCGCTCTATGAAGCCGGCTTCGGCGCGTTTGCCGGTCGGACGATCCTCTTCCATCTCGATCATGACGGCGCAGTCACCGCGATCGACGAGATGCCCGCACTGTGGGACCGGTTCTGCCAGCGCGTCGCCGAGAGTGCCGCCGCGCGCCGTACCCTCGCCCCGCTGGAGCGCGAGAAGCTCGCGGCGCGTATCGCCGCGCCGCTGCGTGCGATGCCGGCCGAGCGCCAACGCGCGATGCTCGCCTCGCTGGTGCAGGCGGTGATCTCCGACGAGGCGATGACGCCCGGCAGCGCCCCCGTCCGCCTGCCCGGCCGCTCGACCCACGGCGGCACCGCGCCGCTCGACGGCATGCGGACGGTCACGGCGCTTCCGGGCGGGCATGTGCGCAGCACCGTCAATGCCGCCGGCGAAGGCGTGACGCTCGAGCGCATTACCGAGGTGGATCCCCGCACCGGGCTGATCACCCGCAACAGCAAGACCCTGCGCATCCGCGCCGGCGGGCTGGAAAAGGTCAGCACCACGCTTCTCACGGTCGAGCCTCTCGCCGACGGGAATTGACTTGCCGCCGGGCCCATGGCCGTGTCGGGGCAAAGGGGAAATCCATGCGCTCGATTCTCGCCGGAGCAGCCGCCGCGCTGCTCGTCTGCCTCACGCCAGCCATGCCTGCTGCGGCGCAGGCCAGCAGCACGGCCGAGCCGGCGACGATCGACATCGTCTTCAACCCGCCGCTCGATACCCCGCTGCGCTACCGCGTCGTCCGCGATCGTGCCGCGCGCCCGGGCCGGCCCGCCGCCGTGGCGAACTGGGTGGAGGAGCTCCGCTTCGCCAAGACGGCCGACGGGTTCCTCGCCTATTGGCGGATGGACGCCGCCTCGCTGCCGCCCGAAATGCGCGTGCCGGCAGTCGCACCCATGGTCGCGCCGTTCACCGGCGAGCCGATCGCCTTCGAGCTTGATGCCGAGGGCAATATACTCCGGGTCCATGACTGGTCGGCGGCACAGGCCCGGGTGATGGCCGCGGTGGAGGCCGCCACCGCCATGATCCCCGCCGCGGATCGCGACAAGGTCATGCCGCAGGTGAGGGCGATGTTCGCTGGCCTGACCGCCGAGACCGCACCTTCGATGCTGCTGCGCAACGTCGAACCGCTCTTCGGCGGGGGCGGCCTGTCGATGGAACCTGGCGAGGTGATCCGCGCGCCGATTGAACAGCCGGTGCCGCTGCTCGGCGGCAGCGTGGCAATGGAAGTTACCCTGACGCTCGGCGCCGTCGAGCCCGGCCGCACCGCCACGCTCACCTCGCGCACCGAATATGATCCGGACTCGTTCAAGCAGCTGCTCGCCCACGCCGTCGACCGTTTCGCGCCCGCGGACAAGGCCGCCCGCAAGCAGCAGCTCGAGCAGATGATGCCCGAAATGCTGCTCAGCGAAGCCTCGACCACGCTGATCGATCTGCCCAGCGGCATGCCGCTCCGCTTCGAGAACCGCCGCACCGCGAAGATCGACGGCAAGGACGTTCCGGTCGAAACGCTGGCCCTCACCTGGCTCCGCTGAGGGGAAACCGCCTCTGGTATCCAGATACCCGTCAGCAAACCCGCGCTTTTCTTGACTTTTCCAATCCGAATCGTCAGAGGGCCATCAACCGCGCTGCCGGAAACGGCGGCGCGTTGCGTTTCATACTCGAAAGGTCTCGCCCATGAAGGCGCTGATGAAGACCACCAAGTCGGCCAAGCCGGCCGAGGTGGAGAAGAAGTGGCACATCGTCGACGCCGAAGGGCTGATCGTCGGTCGTGCAGCCGTGGTGATCGCCAACGTCCTGCGCGGCAAGCACAAGACGAGCTTCACCCCGCACGTCGACTGCGGTGACAATGTCATCGTGATCAACGCGGACAAGATCCGTTTCACCGGCAAGAAGCTGGCCCAGAAGGTGTACTACAAGCACACCGGCTATGCGGGCGGCATCAAGGGCATCACCGCCGCCAAGGTCCTCGAAGGCCGCTTCCCGGAGCGCGTCCTGGAGAAGGCCGTTGAGCGCATGATCCCGCGCGGTCCGCTCGGTCGCCAGCAGATGCGCAACCTGCGCATCTACAATGGTTCGGAGCACCCGCATGAGGCGCAGAACCCCGAGGTCCTCGACATCGCCGGCATGAGCCGCAAGAACAAGGTGGGCGCATAATGTCCGACAACCGCCAGTCCCTTTCCGATCTCGGCGCCATCGCCGCCGGTGAGCAGGCCGTGGCCGCTGAGGCTCAGGCTTCGGCGAACAGCCAGGCCGATGCCTATCTGGCCGGCCAGATCGACGAGCCGTCGACCCCGGCCGTCCTGCGCCAGCAGGAGCTCGACAAGTTCGGCCGCGCCTATGCGACCGGCCGTCGTAAGGACGCCGTCGCCCGCGTCTGGCTGAAGCCCGGCACCGGCAAGATCACGATCAACGGTCGTGACCAGGAAGTCTATTTCGCGCGTCCGACGCTGCGTCTCGTCATCAACCAGGTGTTCGGCATCACCGAGCGCGAAGGTCAGTACGACGTGATCTGCACCGTCAAGGGCGGTGGCCTTTCGGGCCAGGCCGGCGCGGTGAAGCATGGCATCAGCCAGGCGCTCACCAAGTACGAGCCGGCGCTCCGCACCCCGGTCAAGCGCGCGGGCTTCCTGACCCGCGACAGCCGTACGGTCGAGCGTAAGAAGTACGGCAAGGCCAAGGCCCGTCGTAGCTTCCAGTTCTCGAAGCGCTAAGCGCTCTCGGCAACTGCCAACGAATTGGGGCGGTCCGGCAACGGGCCGCCTCTTTTCGTTTGGGGAACGCGCGGCTAGCCTTGCGCCATGGCGCTCGACCACCCCGACACGATCCGCATTCTCGCCTTTCTCGACGAGATCGGCATCCCCGTGACCAAGGGCAGGATCGAGGGCGACAGCTTCCTGCCCGGCATCGAAGTGCGCGACGGCGGGCTGGTGCTCGATCCCGAGCGCGCCTTCCATCCCGGCGACCTGCTCCACGAGGCGGGCCATATCGCCTGCACCGAGCCGGCCCTGCGTCCGACGCTCTGCGACGTGGAGAGCGATCCCGGCGAGGAGATGGCGGCGATCGCCTGGTCCTATGCCGCCGCCCGCGCGATCGGCATCGACACGCGCGCGCTGTTCCATGCCGAGGGCTATCTCGGCGGCGGCGAGGCCCTGGCCATCGCGTTCGACAGCGGCAAGGGCCCCGGCCCGCCCATGCTCCAATATTACGGCATGGCCGCCGAGCCGCACCAGGCCGAGACGCTCGGCCTGCCGGTCTATCCGCAAATGGCGAAGTGGCTGCGCTAGGGTAAATCTACATTCAGCGACAGCGGCCTAGGCCCGAACCAGCCAGCCGGTATAGCGCACTACTGGCCCGAGCAGCGGCATCGCCACCGCCACCTCGAAGCGGAACCGCCCGCCCTCCTGCCATTCGCGCGCGTCGATCCGCGGGCCCAGCCAGCGCGGCATCGGCACGCCGAACACCGTCCAGCCGCGCAGCACCATCTTCAGCCCCTCTCCGTCGGAAGGCAGGTCGAAGACGAAGCGCAGCGGCCCGAACCGTTCGGCCACGCCCTGCCCCGCCTGGCTGAGTTCACTCGAAAAGGCATGCCCGCCGAAATCCCGCGTCCAGCGCTCCTTGCCGTCCCGCGCCGAGAAGGCGACGCGCAGCGGCCAGCTACCCTCGGGCGGGAAGCCCATCACGCGCCCCACCAGCCAGGCCAGCCCCTTGCCGCGGCGCACTTCGCCTTCCCCCGAAGCACCGGCATCGCCGATGAAGTCGTGCATGCCGCGCACCGCCTCGGGCAGCCGTGCGAAGCGCGATCCCATCGCCCGGGCATAGAGCGGATCGACCGTGCGCTCGGTCACCTCCGTCCGGATCGCCAGCCCGGCAAACAGCGGCGCGAACTGGTCGAGCGTCAGCAGCCCGCCGGCATCCCGCGCGCCCGGCGCCACGCTGCCCGCGAGCACTTCCTCGGCGAGGAGCTGCGCGGCGAGCGTCGGGATCTCGGGCCCGTCGCCCTGCTCGGCGATCAGCGTCCAGCGCCGTTCGACACCCGAGCCGGCGAGCGTCACCGTCATCGCCGACCGGTCGCTGCGCGCCCAGCCAGTGACGCGCTGGAGCCGGTGCAGCCAGGGCGCCGCACCGCGCAGCCCGCCGATCCATCCCCAGCGCACTGGCCAGCTCATCACCCATAGCCCGAGCATGTGCAGCCCCTGCTCGGTTCCCGCGCGGAAGATCACCGCCGGCTTGCCGGGTAGCGCGTCGGGCATCAGGCTGAGGTCGGGCACCTCGGCCAGCGCGACCCAGCGGCGAAGCGGCGTACTGCCGGGGATGGCGAAAGTCTCGCGGCGCAGCGCCTGCCAGCCCGTTGCCTGCGCCCAGCGCTGCCCGCGCCATAGCCGCACCGGCCTGCCGACATAGGAGAGGATCGCTTCCGCCACCGCCAGCCCGGCCACCGCCCGGTTCGACGCGCTGAGCGCGATCTCGACGCGCTCCACCCGCGCCAGCCCCTGCGCAAGCTGTCGCGCCACCGCGCCTGACAGCGCCGGCAGGCTCGAGGCACCGCTCAGGATCGGCACCGCCACCCTTGCCCCCTTGTCGAGCGCCGCGATGCCCGTCACAAAGTCCCGCGCATCCGCCAGGTCGAGATAGGGGATGCGCATCGCGATGCATGCCTCGGGCACGGTAGTGCCGCTGCCCTGGAACGGCCCGGCCGCATCGATCACCAGATCCGGCCGCTCGCGGGCGAGAACCATGCCGATGCCGTTGGTCCGGTCCGCAACCACCGGCTCGACGCCCTCCAGTCCCGCGCAAAAGGCCGCCGCCTTGTCGAGACTCCGCCCCGCCACCAGCACCGTGTGGCCGGCACCAAGCAACCGCCGGCTCAACCGCGCGCCGAACCCGCCATAGCCGCCAATGACCAGGATCCGGCTCACAGGATGCGCGCCTTCTGCTCCGGGCTCGGCACCCAACAAGTCCCTCGCCTGCCGAACAGCCGATAGCGGTTGCGCGCCACGCGGCGATAAACCGCATCGCGCCAGCGCCGCGGAACCACACGCAGCATGCCCGCCGCCCGCCACGGCCAGCCCAGTCCCTCGGCGATCGCCAGCACCCCGTCGCTGTCGCGCCGTGCCTGATCGCCCTCGATCACCAGCATCGTATCGGGATCATCGGGATCTACACCGAAGCGCTGGCACAGCGCCCGCCCTGCGGCGCTCTGTACCGCGGCGAGCCGGAAATGCCCGCGCCGGTCGTGCCGCAGCACGAATTGCGCGTTGGCCGTGCACAGCACGCAGACGCCGTCAAACAGGATGATCGGGCGGTCGTCACGCATCGGGTTCGACCTCACTCAAGGTCGCCCGGAACGCCAACCCACCCGCCAGGCCAGCCGTGCCCAGCAGGAAGGCCATGGGCAGCACCGCAAGAAGCCCGACGGCGTCAAGATCCGAGGCGGTCAGCAATATCCAAGCCGGCAGCGGGACGCCGCCGACCAGCGCACCGGCAAGTCCGCTGCTCCACCACCGGACACGGCCATGCATGGCGATGAGCAGTGCCACCGGCAGGCCCAGCAGCAGGAAATGTGCGGTTGCCACGAGCAGGACTACCAGCAGCGCCGGCACCACGAAGAACAGACCGCCCGCGCCTCCGGCGATCATGAGCAGCACCGTTCCGACGAACGCCGCAGTAAGGATGGCGGCGAAACCCCCTCCGGCCAGGTCCCGCCCGCTCATTCCGCCGGATCCGCGAACACGCAGAGCTGGTGGACCAGCTCGCCCAGCAGCGGATGCACCAGGTCGAGGCTGAACACGAAACGCCCGCCGCCAATGTCCATATGCCCCACCGTCAGCCTGCCAGGCATCGCCCAACCGGGCAGTTTCACCCGCAGCCCGCCGAGCTTGAGGAAATAATGGTCGCTGACGAACAGCAGCGCCCCGCCCGCTTCCTCCAGCCGCAGCGCGATACCCACGCCAAGCCCCAGATATTCCTCGATTCCCGTCGGCCCGGCAAAGCGCTTGGCGCTGTGGATAACCTGTGGAAAACCCTGTGCACGACCATATTGCCGCGTCCAATATTGCCCCTGCCCCTCGGCATCCGCCGTCACGCTGACGCTGGCCGATACGCCGATATCCGTGCCGAGCGGCAGCGGCCCGCCGATCAGCCGCGCGACATGCGCCAACACGCGCCCCGCAAGGCTCATCCGGCACTCGGCGACTTCGCCCAGATAGGAGACGCAGGCGCCGGCCCTGATCTTGCGCAGGAAGCGGCGGCGCGTCGCCGGCGGCAGGAACAGCCAGCGCTCGCCGAGCAGCCGGGCAAAGGGGCTGGCTTCGTCGTCGAGGCGCGGCGCCGTCGCCCGATGCCAATCGGCATAGCGGGCCAGCGAACCCGGCGCATATCCGATTGCCGCACCCATGGGACCACTCCCTTCCGCTACGCGCTCTTGCCCTTGGGCAGGAAGGCCAGCACCTTCTTGCCCAGCCGGATCAGCATCATCAGCCGCCCCGGCGGCACGCTCATCATCTGCTGGTACCAATCGTCGATCGTCACGACGAAGTCCTGCATCGCCACGATCCGCTCGCGTGCCGTCCCGGAGATCGCCGCGTCGCGCTTCGCTTCCTCGGTGCAGATGCGCAGCGCCGCCACCGCGGGATCGATCTCGCGCTCCTTGCGGCCCTGGGCGATGCGCGTGAGCATCTGCATCAGGTCGACCTCGGCTTCGTAGTGATCGCGCCGGTCACCCATCACCGGCACGCGGCGGATCAGCTTCCAGCCGAGCAGCTCCTTCAGGCTGTTCGAGGTATTGCTCCGCGCGATGCGCAGCGTGTCGCTGATCTCCTCGGCATTCAGCGGCCGGTCCGAGAGGTAGAGCAGCGCATGGATCTGCGCGACCGAGCGATTGACGCCCCATTGCCCGCCCATCTCGCCCCAGTGCAGCACGAACTGCTGCACCGCGATCGGCAACTGAACAGCATTGTCCGTAATTTCTGTCATAACAGAAATATGAGACAGAATTGCAGGCGAGTCAATCACCTTCGCAATCCGTCCCGCACCAGCCTCGCCTTGTCGTCCGCAGCGCCATTGCGATTCCGGAACGATCGGCCTGTGCTGCGACGTTTGCGCGACGCGCAATCGCGATGAAGATTTCCTTAGGTATTTCTGCAGGTTGTCCCGATTTTCCCGCTAAATTATTCAAGGACGTGCAGGTCGCGGCTTTTCCGCGGCCTCGGGGGACTTCGGGTGTTCGTACAACGCAAACTGGCCGTGCTCAGCGCGGCATTCGGTCTGCTCGCGCTCGCGGGCTGTGATGGCGGCGGCGGGGGCGGATCGTCGTCGAGCGGCAGCGCCGGCGGCGTGGTCACCGCGCCCAGCCCCACGCCTACGCCGGTGGTGTTCACCGATGGCGACGCCGCGCGCCTCGCCAAGCAGGCGAGCTTCGGCCCGACGCCCGACCTCGTCGCCCGCATCAAGTCGCTCGGCGCCACCGCCTGGATCGACGAGCAGCTCGCCGCCTCTTCGAGCACCTATGCCGATCTCACTACTGAGGTCCGCCGCGATTTCTGCGCTGCGAACGACACGGTGTGCAGTCGCGCCCATTTCAGCCGCACGCCGGTGGCGATGCGCTTCTACGCCAATGCCGTCGCCGGATCGGACCAGCTGCGCCAGCGCACCGCCTTCGCGCTCGGCCAGATGGTGGTCGCGTCCGAGGCCGAGGTGAACTCGACCGCCGGTATCGCCGCGTTCAACCAGATCTTCCTCGCCAACGCCTTCGGCAATTACCGCGACATCCTCAGCCAGGTGACGATGCTCGGCTATATGGGCGACTATCTCGACATGGCCGACAGCAACAAGTCGGGCCCGTCGGAGAATTACGCCCGCGAGCTGCTCCAGCTTTTCTCGATGGGGCCGGACGCACTCAACATGGACGGCAGCCTGAAGCGCGACGGCGCCGGCGCGGCCATTCCCAACTATACGACCGACGACATCAAGGGCGTGGCCAAGGCGCTCACCGGCTGGACCTATGCCCGGGTCGGCGGTGCCGCGATCACCGATGGCAATGCCCGCGACTATTCGAAGCCGATGATCCAGGTCGCGAACCGCTACGACACGACCCAGAAGAGCTTCCTCGGCAACAGCGTCTCGGCGGGCGCCACCCAGGATGCCAGCGTCGCCGCCGTGGTCGATGCCGCCTTCAACAACCCCTCCACCGCGCCCTTCGTCGCGCGGCACATGATCGTGCATCTCGTCACCGCCAACCCCAGTCCGGCCTATATCGGCCGCGTGGCGGCGGTGTTCGCCGACAATGGCGCCGGCAAGCGCGGCGACATGAAGGCCGTAGTCCGCGCGATCCTGCTCGACAGCGAGGCGCGGAGCGCGCCGACCACGACCAGCGGCAAGCTCAAGGAGCCGGTGCTGCTGATGACCGGCCTTGCCCGCGCGATCGGCTTCGCGACCGACGGCTATGTCTTCGTCACGCGCGACAGCGCCCTCGGCCAGCCGGTGTTCCGCGCGCCTTCGGTGTTCAATTTCTATCCGGACGATTTCCCGCTGCCCGGCTCGACCACGCTGAAGAGCCCGGCCTCGAAGCTGCTCAACACCTCCAACGTGCTGCGCTGGCACAATTTCGTCTATGACTGGACCGTCTCGGGCGATGCCACGCGCAGCGAATATGCGCTGGACTCGGGCCTGCCCATGTCCTCGCTCACCCAGCCGCTCTGGGCGCCCTGGGAAGCGATGGGCACCGATCTCGACGCGATGGTGACACGCATCGACCTGACCCTGTTCGCCAACACGCTGAGCCAGGCCCAGAAGGACAAGCTCAAGGCGGCCGCCACGCCCATCACCAATGGCGATGCCACCATCCAGGCGCGCCGCCGCGCCCAGATGATGCTCTACGTCGCGGCTTCGAGCCCGATGTTCCTGGTCGATCGCTGAGGAGCCCGGACATGACTTTTTCCCGACGCGATCTCCTGAAGGTCACCGCCGGCGCCGGCGCGCTCGCCGCGATCGGCCAGCTCGGCCGCACCACCGCGATGGCGGCTCCGAACGGCAGCTACCGGGCCATGGTCGGCGTGTTCCTGTTCGGCGGCAATGACAGCTGGAACATGGTGATCCCCACCGATGCCCGGCACGCCGCCTATCTCGCCGCACGCGGCAGCGTGGGCATCGCCGCCAGCCGGCTCACCGCGCTCACCGGCACGGCCTATGCGCTCCACCCGGCAATGGCCGCGCTCCGCCCGATCTGGGACGAGGGCAGCCTCGGCCTGGTGCTCAACGCCGGCACGCTCTACGCGCCGCTGACCAAGGCGACCTACCAGTCGCGTGCCGATCTGCGCCCGATGAACCTGCTCAGCCATTCGGACGAGCAGGCGCACTGGCAGGGCCTGCGCGCCCGCGATTTCGCCACCGACGGCTTCATGGGCCGCCTCACCGACCGGATGGGCGTCAGCTCGATCCCGTCGATGATCTCGATCGCCGGCTCGAACCTGGCGGTGATCGGCAAGACCAGCTCGGCGCTGGTCCTGCCCTCCACCGGCACTCTTGGCCGCTCGGGCTATTCGACCGGCACCAGCGCGGCGAACACCGCCAAGAACAGCGCGCTCGACGCCTTCTCCTCGGCTACCGGCCTGGGCGCCGTGGCGGAAGCCAGCGCCCGCGACATCAACGCAAGCTATGCCCAGGCGACCACCGCCAACGGGATCATCTCGGCGACCAGCCCGCTCGACGGCTATTTCGTCAACCCGACCACCGGCGCCGCGCTGACCAGCGATGTCGCCCGCCAGCTGATGCGCGTCGCCCGGATGATCGATGCGCGCGGCTCGCTCGGCCACAACCGCCAGAGCTTCTTCGTCAGCCAGGGCGGCTATGACAATCACTCGGGCCAGGTGAACGGCGGCACCAACGATAGCGGCACTCACGCCAACCTGCTCGGCGACCTTGCCATGGCGCTGGCCGGCTTCCACCGCGCGATGCAGTCGATCGGCATGGCCGAGAACGTCACGGCCTTCACGATGAGCGACTTCGGCCGCACCTATCGCGGCAATGCCCAGAACGGCACCGACCATGCCTGGGGCGGCAACCACCTCGTGGTCGGCGGCAACGTCACGCCCGGCGGCATCTTCGGCGCCTATCCGGACCCGGTGCTCGGCGGTGCAACCGACGTCAGCAGCGAGGGCCGCTTCGTCCCCGCCGTCGCGCAGGAGGAATATATCGGCGCGATCGCCCGCTGGCACGGCGTCAGCGATGCCGACATGCCCTATGTCTTCCCCAACTGGTCGACCTGGAGCACCGGCGGGCGCGGGCCATTACAGTTGTTCCGCGCTTAACGACGTATCCGGATTGCGCTATCGTTCCGCCCCGGCAATGGGGCGCGCCTTCGGGAGGGTGAACGATGGCCAATCTCTACCGCATCACGCCGTTCATGCATGTGCCGGACTTCGACAAGGCGCTTTGGTTCTTCACCGAGGTGCTTGGCTTCGAACTCTATTTCCGCACCACCAACTATGCCTATGTCCGGCGCGAGCAGGCTGCCTTCCGCATCCTCGAGAACGCCGGCGACGACGGCGCCCCGCCGGGCAATCGCCGTTTCTGCTATTATGTCGATGTCGAGGACGTCGACGCAGTCGCCGCGGAGCTGGCCCCCAAGGCGCCGCTGCTCAACGACGGCGACATCTATGGCCCGATCGACCAGATCTACGGCCAGCGCGAGCTGATGGTGGTGGCGCCCGACGGCAATTTGCTGGTGTTCGGCCAGGATATCTCCAAGCGCTAGACGCGGCGCGGCTGGCCATATCTAGCCGAGCTTCCTTCCGATTACGGGCACCCGCTCGTTGAGGATGATCCCCAGCGCTTCCTTCATCACCGAAGATGCCTCGTCCACGCTGATGGCTTTCTTGTTGAGCGACTTCTTGACGCCCTGGCTGCCACGTATCCAGCCGGCCCCCTGCGGCGCATTGGGTGCACCCTCGTATCTCCGCAGGATCATCGAGGTATTCAGCGCCTTCCCCCACAGGGGATCTTCGCCATAGCCGATTTCCTGAATGATGACCTCATAATGGCAAGCTGCCTCGGTCTTCGCCAGGGGGCGCCCTTTCTTCTTTATCTTCATCTTGATCGGATCCATGGCTGGTTCGATCACGACCTCGACGGGATATTTGCTGGAAAGCAACGCGCGCCAATCCAGCGATCGATAGACCTCGGACTGGCGCTCCGGAGACATGACCTCGGCGAGATTATCCTTGGCGGTCGGAGCGTTTTTCGTGCCGCCGCCCGGTCCTGTCAGGAAGATGCTGCTGGTGGTCGCGGCAAACCGTGTGGTTGGCCAAATGTGCACCGCGCAGGTCTGCGCATTGGCCCATGTCGGCAACAACGTCGCCAGCGCGCACAACAAAAAACGTCCGCCAAACCGCATGAATGTCCCCCCCCCGATGCATGCCGGCTGTACGGGAGGGACGGCGAATTGCAAGGTGAAGCCTGCCGCCAGCTACAGCGCCACGCTCCCCTCCCCCATGAACCGCGCCCGGGTGGAGAAGCTCGCCCCCTCCACGGTGATCTCGTTGAACGAAGGCGGCTTGGCCCGCACCCGTTCGGAGAGCGTCCCCGCGCCGATAAGCCGCACGGTCCGCCCGCCGACCTCGCGCTCGATGTCGAACGGGTCATGGACATGGCCGGTCAGCACCGCATGCGCGCCCGCCCGCGCCAGCGCGTCCAGCGCCTCGGCGCCGTGGCGGGTGTGCGAGGTCGCCAGCGTGCCGCCTTCCACCAGCGGGTGGTGGCATGCGACGAACACCAGGCCGCCCGTCGGCACCGCCTCGACCAGCGCCAGCGCCTCCTGCAGCGCGCGCGTGCTCACATGCCCCTTCGACCAGTTGAGCCGCCACTGGAACCGCGCCGTGGTCTTGAGCGGCACCACCGCCACGCCCTTCACATCCAGCGGCTTCTCGATCATCTGCTCGAGCGCCTGGTAACGCTTGTACGGCGTCACGAACCGCGCCCACAGGTTGAAATAGGGCAGGTCGTGATTGCCCACCTCCACCGTCACCGGCCGGCCCAGATCCTTGAGCCATTTCGCCGCCGCCGAGAACTCGCGCGCGCGCGCCTGCATCGTCAGGTCGCCGGTCATGATCACCGCATCGGGTTGCTCCTCCTTCACCCGCGCGCCGAACCAGTCGATCGCAGCGCGGTCCTCGCGCCCGAAATGCACGTCGCTGACATGGAAGAGGCGCGTCATCCCAGCGCCTCGCGCGTCGCGATGAAGGCCTTGCGGCTGATGCCGGCCCGGATCGCCGTGCCGGGCGCCAGCGATACCGGCTCCCCGTCGAACAAGGCTAGCACCGGCTTGTTGCCCTTGGCGCTCAGGCTGTCGGTCAGGCTCTCGCTCACCGCATGCGCGGCGACCCAGTCGCCGGTCAGCCATTCCCAGCCCAGCTGCACGATCGAGCCCCAGTCGCGCGCATCGACCGCGGCGACGTGCAGTTCCCCTTCCTCGGGGCGCACGAACACCGCCTGATACTTGTCCTTGAGCGCAGGCACGCCCGCAATCCGTATCCCACTCCCCCCAAAAGTCCTGTTCCACGCGACATGCGCGGCCTGGAACAGCTTCTTCACTGCCCCCTTGCGCACCGCCTCGCGCGCCCGGAACCAGGCGGTCGCCGGCCCCAGGATCAGCCCGACAAAAGCGCGATGCTCGCCCGCCTCGATGAACGGCAGCGCCACCCGCGTCGTCTCGTCATGCGCTGCCTCGATGATCTTCTTCGGATCGAGCGTATCGTGCAGCGACTTGGCGAGCAGATTCATCGTCCCGCCCGGCAGGATCAGGAAACTGCCTTTCCAACTCGCCAGCGCGCAGAGCGCGGTGTTGATCGTCCCGTCGCCGGCAAACAGCACGACGGTGTCCACCTTCTTCCGCGTCAGCGAAGCCCCCTTGGGGATTTCCTCCGCCGGAAATTCGGTGCGACCGACCAGCGTCAGCCCACGCTCTTCGAACACAGCCTCCAGCGCGTCGCACTTGGCCTTGGTGGTCGATCCCGATCCGGGGTTGGTTATGAACCAAAGTCTTTCCATCCCGGTCGTAACGCCCGGGAATCGATTTGGCTCAATAGCGGTAGAGCCGCACCTTCTGGATGCCGAACTGGCCCGGCGGCAGGCGGACGTGCCGGCCCTGGTGGGTCTGGTCGCCATTGAGCCTGCGCCCGGCGATCCATTTGCCGTCGACGAAACTGCCCTCCTCGACGAAATCGAGGCCCACCCGCGGTTCGAAGGTCACCGTGATCCCGCTGCCCGCCATGAGGTAATCCTCGCCGCCCAGCCAGATCAGGATCCCGCCATGCTCGGCCGGCGCCTGCTTGTCCTTCGGCGTCCAGGGATCGACGAACCCCACGGTCAGCTTGTATCCACCCAGCGTCGCCACCTGCGGGCTGCTGTCGATCACGCCCTCGAAGCTCACCACCGGCGAGAAGCCATCCCTTGCCTTGGCCGCGAACAGCGCCGGTGTCAGCTGCTCGAGCATCGCGTAGAAGTCGCCCAGCCGGTCCTTGTCGGCGATCTGCTCGATCGCGAAGGGGCTGAACCCGATCGCGCCATGCTTGCCGATCGCCCGCATCGCATTGGCCGGCGCGCGCGGATCGCCCGCCTCGTTCGCCTCGGGCACGAACAGCACATTGCCGGGCACGACATAGCCGTCGGTGATGCCGGCGAAGTTCGGGAAGTAGATATCGGGCGAGAGCATGTCGATCGCCGGCCCGGCCTGCTTCCATTCCCGCATCAGATGCGCGAGCGGCCCGCCGCTCGGATACTCGCCCGGCAGCTTGCCCGGCCGCCCCTGCGCGCCGTTGACGTACATCGGCAGCCGATATTCGCGCTTCCCCGCCTCGGCGACCGCATTGGCGAAGCGCGCATAGTGATGCGCGGTGAACGCTTCCTCGCTGCCCTGCCACTTGGCGAAGGCCGCATCCGCCAGGGGCCCATGCTCGCGCGCGGTCGGCAGGAAGCCCATCTCGTTCTCGACCTGCACCATCAGCACGGTGTGTCGCTCGCCATCGATCGCCTTGAGGTGCCTCATCATCGCCGCGAACGCCCGTGTATCGGCATCGAGCGTCGCCTTGCCGAATACCGAGAGGATGTCCTGCGGCTGCCCGTCCTTGCCCGTCGAGCGCAGGAAGCGCCTGCCGTCGCGCTTCACCCAGGCCGGCGCATAGGTCGACATGCTGTTCTTCCACACGCCGAACCACAGCAGCACCAGCCGCATGTCGTTCGCCCGCGCATCCTCGACCAGCCAGTCGAGGCTGGAAAAGTCGAACTTCCCTTCCTCCGGCTCGATCGCCTCCCACGTCACCGGGGCCAGCACCGTGTTGAGGTTGAGCGCCTTGAGCCGCTGCCAGTGCGGCTTGAGCCAGGCCCGGTCGGTCGCCGAGCTGTTCCCCAGCTCGCCTCCGCGGATCAGGAACGGCTTGCCGTCGACGATCAGCCGCCCGCCCTCCAGATGCGGCGTCTGCGCCAGCGCGGTGGTGGCGAGGAAAAGGGCGAGCGCGGAGAGCCAGCGAAGCATGGTGAACACAATAGTCTGACTTAATGGCTCCTGGGAAGCGCTGGCACGGCTGAAACTTTCATGCCACTCGGATGCATGATCTCGACGGATGCTCTTTTCCAGCTTGGCGACAGCGCCGAAGAGGCTGGCGATAACGCGCTCGCCCGCCAATGCTTCGAGCGTGGCGCCGCGCTCGGCGATGCCACTTGCCTAAGTCGCCTCGCACGCATGTTCGATCTCGGCCTCGGCATGAGCGCCGACAAGACGGAAGCAATGCGGCTCTACTATCGGGCGTGGTGTCTGGGCGATCTCACAGTCGCCGGTTCCAACATCGCCATCCTCTGGCGCGAGAAGGGCAATCACCGCGCGGCCTTCCGGTGGTGGCAGCGTGTCGCCGCGGAGGATGACGGCAGCGCGCAGCTCGAAATGGCCAAATGCTATCTGGAAGGCGCCGGCATATCCCAGGATCTTCAGGCCGGAATCCGCTGCCTGGCAGCTGCCGTGAGCTCCATTTACATCACCGAATATGAGCGCGAGGAAGCCCAGACCCTACTCGAAGGCCTTCGTCCACGATCGGTGTGAGAGAAGTTGGAGCGGGTAGCGGGAATCGAACCCGCGCTAGAAGCTTGGGAAGCTCCTGTGATACCATTTCACCATACCCGCTCGGGCCCGCCGAAATCCCCGCTTTTGCCGATTCTGTCAAGCCGCTCCGCTCAATGCCGAAGCTTGAGGTGATGCGGCAGCGGCCGGCGGCGACGGAACAGCAGCTTCAGGCACACCCATAGCAGCAGCCACTCCCACAGGGGCGGCACGCGATCGGCACGCATCACTTCGGCTCCCAGGGTTCGAGGAAGGCGGGCGGCACCGCTTCGGTCAGCCACACGCCATTGCTGGTCAGGAAGAAGTCCCGCCCCGTTTCGGCCAGCGCCGCTGCGCGCACCGCCAGGATCACCGGCGCCCCGCGCCGCTGCCCCACCCGCGTCGCGGTGTCGAGATCACCCGACAGATGGACATGATGCCGCCGCATCGGCTTCAGCCCCTCGGCACGGATCGCCGGCAGGAAGCGTGCGACCGTGCCGTGCCACAGCAGCTCAGGCGGATCGGTGCGCGGCCAGTCGAGTGCCACTTCCACCGAATGCCCCTGGCGGGCCCGGATCCGCGCCGCGTCGCCCGAAAGCTCGAAGCGCTGCTTGTCGCTCTCTTCCACCACGCGGAGCAGATCGTCCCAGCCACGACCGGCACCCGCACGGTCGAGCGCTGCCAGCACCGCATCCACCTCGGTCCAGCCCTGTGGATCGAGCGTCAGCCCGCCCGCCTCGGGCTGGTGGCGCAGCCATAGCGAGAGCGTCTTGGAGAGCCGGACGTCATCCATCACGCCATCTCCGCGATCGCGACATCGGCGCTCGCCCATTCCTCCGCCGCGACCTGGCCGATCGGCCGGGCGATGCCACGCGTCAGGCCCGCGGGCACCGTCACGCGGAAGCCGCGTTCGATCAGCCCCTCTACTGCCCAGCGCACGCAATAATCGGCGGCCACCCCCACCACGATCACCTCGTCGATATCCCCGCGGAACAGCCCCGAGAAGAACGACTCGCGATCGACCGAGCCCTCCCCGCGGATCGATTCGACCATCAGCCCCGGCTCGGCCCACATGTCGAACACGCCCTTTTCCAGCCGCCAGGTCGCGATCGCCGGATCCACTGCCGCTGGATCGACCACCAGCTCCCAGCCGGGCGTACCTTTCTCGCAATGCGGCGGAAACTGCCTCGCTTCCTCCGACACTGCATAGACCGCAGGCACATGCGTATCGAAGGTGAACAGCACCCCGGCCACCGCATCCGGCCGCAGCCCGGCAAGCCAGTCCCGCATCGGCGCGACGATCTGTTCGGCGCCCGGCACCGGCAGCGCGCCATCGGCCGCCACGAAATCCCGCTGCATGTCCACCACGATCACGAAGCTCGACACTGCCTGTCTCCCATTCACGCCACTTTACTTATGCGCGCAACGCGAATAAGTAAAGTGCATAACGCATATAAGGGTAATGCGCGTGGACGAAGCCGCCTTCCTCGAAAGCTATGACCCGGCCGCATTCGAGCGCCCCTCGGTGGCGGTCGACCTGATCCTGATGAGCGTGATCGACGGCGCCCCAGCCGTGCTGCTCACCCGCCGCGACCAGCACCCCTTCCAGCACGCATGGGCCCTACCCGGCGGATTCGTCGGTATCGGCGAGAGCCTCGACGATGCCGCGCACCGCCTGCTCGCCGAGAAGGCACACATGGCGGATGCATATGTCGAGCAGCTCTACACCTTCGGTGCCGTCGATCGGGACCCGCGCATGCGGATCATCAGCGTCGCCTATTTCGCGCTGATCCCCGCCTGCGCCTTCGCCACCGCGCTCAAGTCCGCTCCAGAGCTGGCGCTCGCCCGCCTCACCGTGCCCTGGCAGGGCGAGGCGGGCGGCCCGGTCGAAGCCCGGATCGCCGAGGGCGAGCCACTCGCCCTCGCCTTCGATCATGGCGCGATGCTCGGCGTCGCGATGCTGCGGCTGCGCGGCAAGCTCGATTATTCGGGCATCGCCTTCGCCCTGCTGCCCGAGCTTTTCACCCTGCGCGCGCTGCAGGACGTGTACGAGGCGATCCTCGACACCCGCCTCAACAAGCCCGGCTTCCGCCGCCGCATGCTCGATCGCGGCTGGCTGGCGCCGACCGGCGAACGCGAGACCGGCGCCTCGTTCCGCCCCGCCGAACTCTATCGCTACCAGCCCCCTCGCTGAGCCGCCCCGCCCCGTCTATCGTCACCGGCCACACCCGGAGGAAGCCTTGCCCGTCACCGACATCGCCACCCGCGTCTACAATCATGGCTGGCGCCTCGATCCGATCGTCCGCAGCCTGCTCGACACCGATTTCTACAAGCTGCTGATGCTGCAGATGATCCGCCACCTCCACCCGGAGGTGCAGGCGACCTTCTCTCTCATCAACCGTACGAAGACCGTCCGCCTCGCCGAGGTGATCGACGAGGCCGAGCTGCGCGCCCAGCTCGATCATGCCCGCACGTTGCGCTTCTCGAAGAAGGAACTGATCTGGCTCGCCGGCAACAGCTTCTACGGCAAGCAGCGCATGTTCGCGCCCGACTTCATCGCCTGGCTGGCCGAGTTCCAGCTGCCCGAATACGACCTGCACAAGGTCGACGGCCAGTTCGAGCTGCACTTCGCCGGCCCCTGGACCCATACGATGATGTGGGAGATTCCCGCGCTCGCCATCGTCAACGAGTTGCGCTCGCGCGCCGCGCTCAAGGGCAAGGGCCGGTTCGAGCTCGACGTCCTCTATGCCCGTGCCAAGGCCAAGATGTGGGACAAGGTCGAGCGCCTCCGCCAGCTCCCCGACCTGGTGATCTCGGACTTCGGCACGCGCCGCCGCCACGGCTTCCTCTGGCAGCGCTGGTGCGTCGAGGCGCTCAAGGAAGGGCTAGGCAACCGCTTCATCGGCAGCTCGAACGTCCTGCTCGCGATGGACAACGATCTGGAAGCGATCGGCACCAATGCGCACGAGTTGCCCATGGTCCTCGCTGCGCTATCCGACACCGACGAACAGGTCGCCACCGCCCCCTATCGCGTTCTGGAGGAGTGGCAGGCGCATTATGACGGCAACCTGCGGATCGCCCTGCCCGATGCCTTCGGCACCACGGCGTTCCTGCAGGGCGCGCCCGACTGGGTCGCCGACTGGACCGGCTTCCGCCCCGATTCGATGCCGCCGATCGAGGGCGGCGAGCAGATCATCGCCTGGTGGCAGTCGCGCGGCCGCGATCCGCGCAGCAAGCTGCTGATCTTCTCCGACGGCATGGACGTCGACAGCATCGAGGCGACCTATCGCCACTTCCACGGCCGCGTCCGGATGAGCTTCGGCTGGGGCACCAACCTCACCAACGACTTCCGCGGCTGCGACCCTGCCGGCGGCCACGGCCTCGAGCCGATCTCGCTCGTCGCCAAGGTGACCAGCGCCAATGGCCGCCCGGCGGTCAAGCTCTCGGACAACCCCGCCAAGGCGACGGGCACCCCCGCCGAGATCGCCCGCTATCTGCGCATCTTCGGCGAGGAGGGCCGGGTGGCGCAGCAGGTGGCGGTCTAACGCGCACCCAATTCCCCTCCCTGCAAGGGAGGGGCAAGGGGTGGGTTGGAGAAGGTCGGGCTCGATGCCCGACCTTCTCCGTTCAAGGCCGTCGTCCCGCTGGGCTCGCTACGCTCGCAACCCACCCCCGACCCCTCCCTTGCAGGGAGGGGAGAAAGAGCAAGGCGCCCGCTTAGAATCCGATCGGGGACACCGCGCCCGGCCGCCCAGCCGCCTCGGCCCGCAGCCGCCCGGCAATGTCCGCCGCGCCCCGCGCCGGCCGGTGCCGCAGCTGGCGCGCGACCACCGCGAAGTCGCCGGGGGTCAGCCCGTCGAGCCCCGCCGGCGCCGCCATGCCGAAGAAGCGCTCGAACGCCCTGGCCGCCCGCTCCGCCCCCAGCGGGCGCAGGCCCAGCTTGAACACGAACCGGCGCAGGGTGGCCGGATCGAGCTTCCCCGGATGGTTGGTCGCCGCCACCACCGGCAGCGGGTGCCGGTCGAGCCAGGTGAGCAGCTCGTTGACCTGCCCCACCTCCCAGCTCGTCTGCGCCGTGGTCCGGTCGAACAGCAGCGAGTCCGCCTCGTCGAACAACAGCACCCCGCCCCGCCGCCGCGCCTCGGCAAAGGCATCGGCGATGTTCGCCTCGGTCTCGCCGACCCATTTGGACAGCAGGTCCGATGCGCGCTTGACCACCAGCGGCCGGTCGAGCCGCTGCGCCAGATGCCAGGCGAGCGCGGTCTTGCCGGTGCCCGGCGGGCCGGTGAGCAGCAGCGAGACATCGGCGGCCCCCGCCTTCGCGATGCCTTCGATCACCTCCGCCACCGGCGGATCGCTTTCGTAGAGCGTCACGTCGAGCGCGCCCGGCCCGGCCAGAGGCAGCTCGTCGCCGCGCAGCGCCCTGACCAGCGATTCGGCCGATCGCACCCCGCCATCGGCCTCGCCCGCCAGCCTCCCGGCGCGCGTCGCCACCCGCAGCACCGTCGCCGCCTCGGGCGCGGCATCAAGCAGCCGCCCGAACCCCGCCCCGGGCGCCACGCCCTCGTCCGCCGCGACGCGCGCGAGCATCCGCTGCCCGGCACTTCGCGAGGGCAGGCCCAGCTTCAGCACATGGCTCATCCGCCGCAGGATCGCCCCGTCGACATTGCCGATTGCATTGGTCGTCCAGATCACCGGCACCTTGTTGCTCTCCAGCATCCGGTTGACGAACACCTTGCTGCCCGTGCGCTTCTGGAACCAGTCGCCGTCGCTCGGGCTGGACTCGCCGATCAGGTCCTCCATCTCGTCGAACAGCAGCGCCGCGTCCCGCCCGCCGCCGAGCACGCGCTGCGACAGCTGCATCGCCGCGATCCTTGCCCAGCGATTGGGCTCCTCGCCGTCCTCGTCCGCCTCGGCCACCGCGTGCAGCCGCGCGCCGGCAGCCGCCGCCAGCGTCCGGGCGAACTCGGTCTTGCCGGTGCCCGGCGGCCCGTGGATCAGGATGTTGATCCCCAAGGCACGTTCGGCGAGCGCGCCGCGGAGCAGCCGGACCAGATAGTCCGCCTCCTCCACCGCGAAGTCGTCGAGGCCGAGGCGCGCGACCTGGCAGGTGCCGGCCAGCGCCTCGAGCAGCGGCCGGCCGGGCCGCGGTGCCGCGTCGAGCACCCGCTCGAGCGACCAGCTCAGGTTGATCTCGTCCCGGCCCTGATAGTCATGGCCGAAACTGAGCAGCCCGAGCCGCACCGCCGCCGAGCGCCGCGCCAGCCGCCCGGCATCGACCGGCTCGGCCCCGGCCAGCTCGCCGAGCAGGCCGGGCAGGTCGATGCCGGCCCCGCACATCGCCTCGACGAGCCCATAGACGCGCGGCACCCGCTGCGCCGCGATCATCAGCTCGAGCAGCCCGTGGTCGAGCGGCGCGAAGCCGAGCATCGCGGACAGCTCGTCGGCGATCTGGAGCACCTGCGGGCGCACCTCGCCCACCGGCCGCCACCGCAGGGTCGCCCCCAGCAGCGCGTCCCAGCCGAGATTCTCGCTCTCCACGGCCGAGCCGGTGAGCCATTCGACATGCGGTTGCGCCCATTCGTGCACCGCCCTGGCGAGCGGTGCCGTGGCCGGAAGGTTCCGGCCGGTCCGGCGGAGCATCCGCCGGACGATCTGATGTTCGTGCATAAATTCCCGTAGTCGCCCGGGCGCAGCGGACGGCACGCGCAAGCGCGCGCCGCGGCATCGGCCGGAACGCATCTCTGATCGAATTAAGATACGGACTGCTGCGGGCGCCGCTCGGCTCCGGCAGCGCTCAGGCGAGCTCTACAGGAACGAAGCGACGCAGGGCATAAGGCCGTTCAGGGCGCTCGTGACCGACACGTCATTTCTCCTTCGCCGGGCGGAAAGGGCCCCCGGCTGCGGCGGCGCACTACGCCCAACGGCGCCCAAATTCAAGTTGGCCCTTGTGCTTCCCGGCGCTAGCGTTGCGCAAAGGTAACAGGGGAACGAATGATGCGGGTTCTTGCAGGTGCGGCGCTGGTCGCGACGATCCTTACCGGCACCGCCGCCCAGGCGCAGCAGAACCCCCAGGCGGAGGTCCAGGCGCTCGAGCTGCTCAAGCGCGGACTCGCCTTCCGCACCGTCGCCGGCCCGGGCAACCAGACCCCCGACTATGCCGCCTATCTGAAGGACCAGCTCGTCGCCGGCGGCTTCGACGCTGCCGACATCCGCATCGAGAAGCTCGGCGACACCGCCTGGATGGCGGCGCGCTACCGGGGCACCGACAAGGCGGCCAAGCCGATCTACATCTCCGGCCATATGGACGTGGTCGAGGCCAAGCCCGAGGACTGGACCCGCGACCCGTTCACGCCCGTGGTCGAGAACGGCTATATCTTCGGCCGCGGCGCGACCGACATGAAGTACGACCTCTCGACGATGGTCGCCACGCTGATCCAGCTCAAGCGCGAAGGCTATAAGCCGAAGCGCGACATCATCCTCCTCGCCTCGGGCGACGAGGAGACCAGCATGAAGACCACCGCGGCGCTGGCCGAGCTCTATCATGACGGCGAGCTGCTGCTGAACATCGACGGCGGCGGCGGCGCGCTCGACGAGAATGGCAAGCCCGAGATCTTCGGCCTGCAGGGCGCCGAGAAGACCTATGCCGATTACGAGCTGACCTTCACCAACCCGGGCGGCCATTCGAGCGCCCCGGGCAAGAGCAACGCGATCTATTCGCTCGCCCATGCGCTGGCGAAGATCGAGGCCTATCAGTTCCCCGGCGAGATCAACGAGATCACCCGCGCCGGCTTCGTCGAGGGCGCGAAGACCGCCGACGCGGAGATGGCCCCCGCGATGCGCGCCTTCCTCGCCAATCAGCAGGATCCCAAGGCGCTCGCCACGCTGCGCTCGGAGCCCGGTCTGATCGGCCAGACCGGCACCACCTGCGTCGCGACCATGGCCAATGCCGGCCACGCCACCAACGCCCTGCCCCAGCGCGCCACCGCCAACATCAATTGCCGCATTTTCCCGGGCACCCCGGTCGCCGCGGTCGAGGCGACGCTGACCAAGGTGGTCGGCGATCCCGAGCTCAAGATCCGCACGCTCGACAGCGGCAGCATCGCCAGCCCCGCCTCGCCGCTGCGCCCGGACCTGATGAAGCTGGTGTCGGACGGCATCCATGCCCGCTTCCCCGCCGTGCCGATCGTCCCGGCGATGTCGGCCGGCGCCAGCGATTCCATGTGGTTCCGCGCCAAGGGCGTGCCCAGCTACGGTGTCAGCCCGATCTTCATGAAGGGCTCGGACAGCTTCGCCCACGGCCTCAACGAGCGCACCCCGCTGAGCGAGATCGCCCCGTCGATCACCTACTACAAGGCACTGCTCAAGGGCCTGACGAAGTAACTGCCAACCGTAATCCGCGCCCAAACCCGTCATCCCGGCGAACGCCGGGATCTCGGACAAAGGCGCATACGGTACGATCAGGACAATTCGCCCCATGGCAATCAGGTGCCGTGCCGCATAGTCCGCCGCCATGCCGATCCCTTTCCGCATCCTCCTGATCGCAGCCGCCCTCCTCGCCGGCTGCTCCGGCGACCAGCACGAGGAACGGCTGCGCAAGGCCGGCCCCAGGCCCACGCTGGCAGCGCTGCTGAAAGTAGCCGATGCGGAAATCGGCGAACGCAAGTTCGCCCAGTGCGCCGCCTGCCACCGGATCAGCCCCGGCGCGCCCGATCTCGGCGGCCCCAATCTCTACGGCGTCTATGGCCAGCCCATGGGGCAGAACAGCCAGCGGTTCAGCTACACCGCCGCGCTGCGAAACGCCGGCGGCAAATGGGATGCGGCAACGCTCGATGCCTGGATCGCCGACCCCAGGGCCGTGGTCCCGGGCACCAACATGCAGTTCGCCGGCATCGCCGACCCGCTCGATCGCGCCGACATCATCGCCTATCTGCAGAGCCGGACCGGCCCGACTCCCTGACCACAGCGGCGCGGAAGCACGCCGCCGACACCAGCCACAACACCGCGAAGACCCCGCCGAACAGCAGCGCCTTGGACGACTCGCCCGGTACCCGCGCGACCACCGGCGCCGTCGCAATCGCAAGGGCCAGCAATGCCTGCATGACCGCCACGCCCAGCATCGTCCGCGCCATCCCCGCCGGCCGGAACCAGGCGGCGAACGCGCCGGTCATCGCCGCCAGGATCAGCAGGAAGAAGCTCATCCCGTTCCCGTCGTCGCGCACGATCGTGGTCCAGACGGTCAGGAAGGACGTCACCACCGCGACGCCAACCCCGGCGCGATAGCCCCAACCGCCATTCCCTTGGCTCGATCCCGTCATTCGCCTTCCTCCAATCCCACGATACCTACCACGCAGCCATGCCGGGCCGGTGCAGGAGATAAGGAGAAACCAAGGAATCGGGCATCCGCGTATTATCTTGCCAACACACCATGGCTGATGCACATTCCCCGTCAGCGGCGCCGGTCTGGCGCCAGGGGGAAAGGATCACGGTGTCCACAAGCGAACCCAGCGGCACGCCCGCGCTAGAGTTGCGCGCGCTCGGCAAGACCTATGGCCGCGGCGCCAAGGGCAAGCGCGCCGTCGATGACGTGTCGCTCAGCGTCCGCCACGGCGAAGTCTATGGCTTTCTCGGCCCCAATGGCGCGGGCAAGAGCACCACGATCCGCATGGCGCTGGGCCTGATCCGCCCGACCGATGGCGAGGCCCTGCTGTTCGGCCGACCGGTCTCCGACAAGCAGGCGCTGCGCCGGGTCGGCTCGCTGGTCGATGGCGGCACCTTCTATCCCTTCCTCTCCGGCCGCGACAATCTGCGCGTCCTCGCCCGCACCCAGGGCCATGACGGCGCGCGGATCGAGCAAGTGCTCGAGCGCGTCGACCTGGCGGGCGACGCGAAGCGCAAGGTGAAGGGCTATTCCACCGGCATGAAGCAGCGGCTCGGTGTCGCCGCCGCGCTGCTCGACGATCCCGACCTGGTGATCCTCGACGAGCCGGCCAACGGCCTCGACGCCGCCGGTATCCAGGACATGCGCAACCTGCTCCGCGGCCTGGCGGCGGACGGCAAGGCGGTGTTCCTTTCCAGCCACCTGCTCCATGAAGTCCAGCAGATCTGCGACCGGGTGGCGATCGTCCACAAGGGCAAGCTGCTCCGCGAGGCGACGATCCGCGACCTGCTCGACCACGGCCAGGCGCTGCGCGTCGAGGCCGAGCCGCTCGATGCCGCCGCCGCCGCGCTCCAAGGCAAATGGCCGGTCGAGCGCGCGCCGGATGGCCTAAGGGTGCAGGCGCCCCGCGCCGATGCACCCGCCATCGTCCGCCAGCTGGTCGAGGCCGGCGCCGACGTGTTCCGCGTCGGCCCCGACGACCAGAGCCTCGAGGAAATCTTCCTGACCATGACGAGGGACACCGATGCTTGACGCCGTCCGCGCCGAGGCGCTGAAGCTCCGCCGTCACCGCGCCACCTGGCTGATGGTCTGGATCTATCCGATCGCCATCGCCCTGATCATGATCGGGGTGCTGCTCTACGGCGCATTCTCCACGCATGATGCCGGGCCGCCCCAGTCCGCCGCCGAGTGGATCCAGGACAGCGCGATGCTCTGGAAGATCCCGACCTCGGGTCCCGGCCGCTTCCTCATCGCCGGCTTCGCCGCGGTGGTGTTCGCCGGCGAATATGGCTGGAACACCTGGAAGCTCATCATCCCGGCGCGGACCCGCTGGCAGCTGATCGCCGCCAAATGGGCCGTGGCGCTCGGCTTCCTGGTCATCGCCCTGGTCGCCGCCGACCTGATCATGCTGCTCGGCGGCTGGCTGGGCTCGCTCCAGGACGGTCAGCTCCCCGCCGGCGTGACGCTCGCCGCCGTCGCCGAGGCGCACTGGAAGGCCGGCGTGCATGCCCTGCTGCCGATTATCTACACCATCGCGTTTGCCGGGTTGTTCGCGATCCTGACCCAGTCGATCCTCGCGACGATGATCCTGTCGATCGCGATCGTCGTGATCGAGGGGATGCTGCCGCTGATCGCGATCTTCTTCCACGGCTATGCGCCGGCGCTGACGGCCTGGCTGGTCAAGGTGCTGCCCTTCTACCACATGGCCAATCTCGGCGCCTGGGCGAAGGGCGGCGCGATGATCCCGTTCGGACCGAACGAGATCCTGTCGCTGTCCTGGACGACCTCCTTCTGGGCGCTCACTGCCTGGATCGTCGCGGCGGGCGCGGCGACGCAGCTCCGCTTCCTGCGCCAGGACCTCAACTAGGTTCGGGGTCGCGCACCCAATCCTCCCCCGCCAGGGGGAGGTGGCGCGCATAGCGCGACGGAGGGGGAGGTAAGCGAATCGACAGTTGGTCGTCTACCTCCCCCTCCGTCAGCCTCTGGCTGACACCTCCCCCTGGCGGGGGAGGATTTGGAGTGCCGAAGCGCCCTAACCCCCCTCGGAATAACGCATCGCCACATCGCACCGCTCGTAACGGGCGCCGTAGCGGGCCATGATCCCGGCATCGTGCCGGAAGCCGAGCTTCTCGTAGAGGTGGATGGCGGCCGCGCATTTGGCGTTGGTCAGCAGATAGAGCGGATCGCCGCCCATCTCCCGCGCCCGCTCGATCAGCGCCGCCAGCAGGAACTCGCCCGCCTTCAGGCCACGGGCACTCGCCCGCACGCCCATCTTGGTCAGCTCCAGCCCACCATCCTTCGAACGCTGCAGCGCGCCCGCTCCGACGATGCCGAGCCCGCGCGCCTCGACGAAAAGGATGGCGCCGCCACCCTCGAGTATCCGTCCGCGCGGATCGTCCAGCACCTCGCGGTCGGTCTCTTCCATGCGGAACATCGCATCGATCCACTCGGCGTTGATGTCGCGGAAATGATGCGCCAGCGCGTCGCTAAACTCCCGGATCGCAAGCACTTCGCTGGTTGAACGGGCCGCGAGCACGTCGATCGGCGTCGCCGCCAGCGCGGTCTCCAGCCGGGTGATCTGTGTCATGAAAGCGTCCGCTTCCTCCCCGAGCAGCATGCGGACCGCGTCCTCGACCTTCGGCCAGACATGCACGCGCGCCCGTGCCAGCACCGCTTCGCCGGCCGGGGTCAGCGAGATGGTCCGCTGGCGCTGGTCCTCGCCCTGCTCCGACCGGACCACGCCAAGCTCGACGAGCTGGCCGATCGCCCGCGTCACGCCGGGTTGGCTGATCCCGATCGCCTGGACGAGCTGGCCGATCGTCCGCGCCTCGCCGTCGAGCGCGGCGAGGAAGGCCATGTGCGCGGGCTGCACCGGCAGCTCGGCATCGGCGGTGACGCGCGCCGCACCTGCCTGCATCCGCTCGCCGAGCCGCTTCAGCCGGCTGCCGAGAAAGCCGATCCCCTGCTCGCGAATCACGTCCATTTCGAAACTCCATACAGCGTTATATATCTTGTTATATAATACCGCACATGAGTCAATCCTCAGCCCGATCCCAGCGAACATCCGCGTGCAATCTGTCCGCTGGCGAGCCGTTCAGATCCCGCCCTCGAACGCCTCCAGGCCCTTGGAAGCCAGCCCCGCGATCAGCGCGTCGCCGCAGGCGTCGAGCAGCGCCTGCTCGGTCGCCCGGATCACGAAGTTCGCGCCCGTCTTGCCATCGCGGAAGAAGGGATAGGAGCCGATCGCCACGCCCTCGAAGGCACGCTCGGTGGCGCCCAGCATGTCGGCGATCTCGCTCTCCGCCGCCCAGGCGCCGATCGTGCGCGACAGCACCGGGCGGCCGCCCTCCAGCGTGCCGGTCAGCGCGTCGAGCATGCCCGCGGTGATGTGCGGCACCCCGGCGAGGATGAACAAATTGCCCACCCGGATCCCCGGCGCGCCGGACATGCGGTTGGGGATCAGCTCGGCCCCCTCGGGCACCCGCGCCATGCGCAGCCGGGCATCGGTGATGCCGCCGCGCGTCTCGTAATAGCGCTCCAGCACCGCCCGCGCCTCGGGGTGGATCACCACGCCGACGCCCAGCGCCACCGCGATCGCATCGACGGTGATGTCGTCATGCGTCGGCCCGATCCCGCCGGTGGTGAAGCAATAGTCATGGCCGCTGCGCAGCGCATTGACCGCCTCGACGATCCGCGCCTCGACATCGGGCACCACCCGCACCTCGGCCAGGCGGATGCCCTGCACGTTCAGCCAGGCCGCGATCTGGGCGATGTTCTTGTCCTGGGTGCGGCCCGAGAGAATCTCGTCGCCGATCACCACCAGCCCAGCCGTCCAGATGCGTTCGCCCATGCTCCCGGCATAGCCACAAGCCGGGCCCGCGACTAGGGTCCGAACCGGTGTTTCTGCCTCTCGAAAAAGCCGGCCGACCGGCCTATATCGCCTCGATGACCGAATATGTGACCGTAACCGCCGACATGCCGCAGGCCCGCGATGGCGCGATCAAGCTCCACGGCCCGGCAGGCTTCGAGGGCATGCGCCGCGCCGGCCGCCTCGGTGCCGAGATCCTCGATGCGCTCGTCCCCCATGTCGTGCCCGGCGTCACCACCGCCGAGCTGGACGACATCGTCCGCGAGATGACCATCGCCGCCGGCGGCGTGCCCGCCACGCTCGGCTATCGCGGCTACACGCACAGCTGCTGCATCTCGATCAACCATGTCGTCTGCCACGGCATACCCAGCGAGAAGACGCTGAAGGACGGTGACATCGTCAATATCGACGTCACCCCGATGCTCGACGGCTGGCACGGCGACACCAGCCGCATGTTCCTGGTCGGCGATGTCGGGATCAAGGCGCGCCGCCTGGTCGACGTGACCTATGAATGCCTGATGCTCGGCCTCGAGCAGGCGAAGCCCGGCAACCATCTCGGCGACGTCGCCAACGCGATCCAGCGCCATGCCGAGAAGCATCGCTACGGCGTGGTCCGCGATTTCTGCGGGCACGGGCTCGGCCAGATCTTCCACGACGCGCCCGAGGTCGTCCATGTCGGCCGCCCGGGCACCGGTCCCGAGTTGCGCCCCGGCATGTTCTTCACCGTCGAGCCGATGATCAATATCGGCCGCGCCGACGTGAAGCTGCTCGACGATGGCTGGACGGCAGTGACCCGCGACCGTTCGCTCTCGGCCCAGTTCGAGCATTCGATCGGCATCACCGAGGACGGCTGCGAGATCTTCACCAAGAGCCCCAAGGGCCTCGACAACCCGCCTTATTGAGGCGGGCAGAAGGGGCGGCCCGCGCCGCCCCTCCCCTTGCACCTTCTACGACTGGTAGGGCCGGCCCGACTGGATGAGCCGCTGCCGGTTGGTGTTGCCGGGCACCGCGATGTGGGTCGCCGGGTCATATTCCCTGCCCACCGCCGGGCTGCCCTGCGGCACCCAGATCTCGACCACCGTGTTGGTGTAGCTCTGCGGCAGATAGCGGACATAATAGCCGTCCGGGTGCAGGCTCCAGCGGCCGTTCGGCACGTCGCTGCTGCCCGGGCCGACGCCCGCCATGCCGGCAAGCACGGCGACGCGCTCGAGATCGGCATAGCTGCTGCCCGGCGAGGCCAGCATCCGCCGCAGATCCGCCTCGGCGCGCAGCGCCTGGCGCACGCCGCTCGGGAGGTTGTCGGCGATCGGGCCCTGGCTCAGCATGTCGAGCGCGTTGCGGTTGAGCGAAGCGAGCTGACGCGGGGTGAGCAGGCGGGCGGCGACCGCCTTGTGCTCGTTCGACAGGTCCTCGAACTTGGCCCGGGCGATGATCGCCCAGAGCAGGGTCTGGATGTCGTGCTGGTGGATCTCGGGATGGTTCACCGAATTGCGGACCACCGACATCACCACGTCCTCGGCCGGCCCCTTGGGCGGCGCGTAGAGATAGCCGTCGCCGCCGCCCGGGCCGTGGGTGCCGGCCTTCAGGCAATAGCTCTGGTCGTGGAAGCTGTAATAGCCCGGCTGGAGCACGAACCCGCCATTCGGCGTGCGCTGCAACTGCATCAGCCCGCGCTTCGCCTCGCGCGGTACGAATCCGTCCTTCCCCTCATCCCCCCATTTCGCGTCGGGCAGGCTGGTGGTGATCGGTTCCTTCTGCAGGCTAGGCATGCCGATGCCTGCCTTCTTCACCAGCTTGCCGATGCTGCCGAACTGCGCCTGTGCCGGCGCCGCGGAGAATAGAAGCCCGGCCGCCAGGACGGCGCCGAACATCGCGCGGAGGTTCATGATCGTTTTTTCCTGCCCTGTTTAAAGGAAACGGCCGCCTCCCCTGCAGCCATGGGCTGGATATCGTCTTTGTTCGTCGCAGGCCAGCCGGGCCACGTCGCTAAACGCTTGCGCAACCCTCTTTACGGGCAGGCGCGACGCGCGGTCAGTGCGACAGGTCTCCGTCCGGCAGATGCGACCAGCATTCGAGCTGCGCCTCCGCGCCCGCCGCGTCCAGGTCGCCGGCCTCGCTGTGGATCCAGCAGGTCTTGCGCGCCTCCGGATCGAGCGCGAGCAGCCCCTGCGCCATGATGACGAGCGGCCCCGTGGCGACGATCACATCGCCATTCGGCACGTCATTCCCCCGCCGGTGCAGTTCGGCGGGCAGGTCCATCGGCATTGCTTGCATTGGGTCACACCCCGGTACGCTCGAACGGCGTACAACGCGGCAGATCATGACCAGGTTCCCAAACAGACCGGCCGGTCATCCCGTTTCGCAACCGCAACGGGCCGTTGCCCCCAAATCCGGCACCGCGCAGCCCGCTGCTCATTTGATAGGCACTTGTTAAACCGCCGCCCGGCGTGCAACCGAGAGCGGAAGCCGAGTCCCCGCACTGGCACGAACCTTGCCAGACGCGCGGATAGGCAAGCCTCATGTGCCTCGGGGGAAACCGTGAAAAAGATCGAAGCGATCATCAAGCCGTTCAAGCTCGACGAAGTGAAGGAAGCGCTCCACGAAGTGGGCGTCTCCGGCATCACCGTCACCGAAGCCAAGGGCTTCGGCCGCCAGAAGGGCCATACCGAGCTCTATCGCGGAGCCGAATATGTCGTGGACTTCCTCCCCAAGGTGAAGCTCGAGGTGGTGGTGGAGGATTCGCTTGCCGACCGCGTGGTCGAGGCGGTCGCTGCCGCGGCGCAGACCGGCCGCATCGGCGACGGCAAGATCTTCGTGATCCCCGTCGAGACCGCGCTCCGCATCCGCACCGGCGAGCGCAACGAGAACGCCATTTGACGCGACGCAACATCACGACGATGTAGCGCCGCGAAGGGCAACATTATTTCCCGATTCGTCGGGTCAATGAAAGAGAGCGAAAGGGCTTAACAATGGCGAATTCGGCCAGCGACGTTCTGAAGATGGTCAAGGAAAACGAGATCGAGTGGATCGATCTGCGTTTCACCGATCCCAAGGGCAAGTGGCAGCACCTCACCATGGTCGCCGGCGTGATCGGCGAGGACGAGCTGACCGACGGCCTGATGTTCGACGGTTCGTCGATCGAGGGCTGGAAGGCGATCAACGAGTCCGACATGATCCTGAAGCCGGATCTGGACGCGGTGTGGATCGATCCGTTCTCGGCCACCCCGATGCTGATCCTGGTCTGCGACATCGTCGAGCCCTCGACCGGCGAGCTTTATGCCCGCGACCCGCGCTCGACCGCAAAGCGCTCGGAGGCCTATCTCCAGTCGCTCGGCATCGGCGACACCGTCTATGTCGGTCCCGAGGCCGAGTTCTTCATGTTCGACGACGTCCGCTTCGAGAACAGCTACTCGACCAGCTACTACGCGATCGACGACATCGAGCTGCCGGGCAATTCGGGCAAGGAATATGAGGCCGGCAACCTCGGCCACCGTCCGCGCGCCAAGGGCGGCTATTTCCCCGTCGCCCCGGTCGACTCGGCCGTCGACATCCGCGGCGAGATGGTCGCCACGATGATCGAGATGGGCCTGCCCTGCGACAAGCACCACCACGAAGTCGCCGCCGCGCAGCACGAGCTCGGCCTGACCTATGGCACGCTGGTCCAGACCGCCGACCGCATGCAGATCTACAAGTATGTCGTGCACCAGGTCGCCAATGCCTATGGCAAGACCGCGACCTTCATGCCGAAGCCGATCAAGGAAGATAACGGCTCGGGCATGCACACCCATATCTCGATCTGGGAAAAGGGCGCCAACACCTTCGCGGGCAATGGCTATGCCGGCCTGTCGGACGCGTGCCTCTACTTCATCGGCGGCGTGATCAAGCACGCCAAGGCGCTCAACGCCTTCACCAACCCGTCGACCAACAGCTACAAGCGCCTGGTCCCGGGCTATGAAGCCCCGGTCCTGCTCGCCTATTCGTCGCGCAACCGCTCGGCCTCGTGCCGCATCCCGTACGGTGCGGGCACCAAGGCGAAGCGCGTCGAGTTCCGCTTCCCGGACGCGCTGGCCAATCCGTATCTCTGCTACGCAGCGCTGCTGATGGCCGGCCTCGACGGCATCCAGAACAAGATCCACCCGGGCGACCCGATGGACAAGAACCTGTACGACCTGCCGCCGGCGGAGCTCGAGCAGGTCCCGACCGTCTGCGGTTCGCTCCGCGAGGCGCTGGACAGCCTGGAAGCCGATCAGGACTTCCTGCTGAAGGGCGACGTGTTCACCAAGGACCAGATCGCGGCGTACATCGACATCAAGCGCGGCGAAGTCGCCCGCTGGGAGATGACTCCGTCGCCGGTCGAGTACGACATGTACTACAGCGCCTGAGCGCAACCGCCTTCGGGCAAGGCAAAAGGGGGCGTCCGGAGCGATCCGGGCGCCCCTTTCGCATCCCGGGATTGCAATTTTCGCAATCGCGAATCCTCGCGACGCCGCTTGGTCCGCCTCCGCAACGAGCGTAATTATTCGGGTCGCGGCGTCCGCCGCACCTCGCCGCATGCAAGCGGCATCGAAGGCATTCGAAATGCTCCCGACATTGCTGGCAATTCTCGCCCCTATCGGGGTGATTGTGCTCGCGTTCGCGTTGAATTCGTTCGGCATCAACCAGGAATATGAGCGCGGCGTCGTGTTCCGCCTCGGCAGGCTCCACCAGACCAAGGGCCCGGGCTGGTTCTGGCGCATCCCGCTGGTCGACCGCATCGTGAAGGTCGACCTGCGCACGCTGACCTGGGCGCTCGACACCCAGGAGACAGTCACCCGCGACGGCGTCGCGGTGCGCGTCAACGCGGTGCTCTGGTTCCGCGCCGCCCAGGCCGAGCGCGTCGTCACCACCGTCGCCGACTGGCGCAGCGCCGTGATCCAGGCGGCCGAGACCGCGATGCGCGACGCGATCGGCCAGAGCGACCTCGACCGGATGCTCAAGGACCGCACCGCGATCAACCAGCGCCTGCTCGAGCTGCTCGCCCAGACCTGCGAGCGCTGGGGCGTCGCGATCGACGCGGTCGAGATCAAGGACCTCGACATCCCGTCCCAGATGCAGCGCGCCATCGCCAAGGAGGCCGAGGCGATCCGCGAGAAGCGCGCCCGCATCATCAAGGCCGAAGGCGAGCAGGAGGCGGCCCGCACCCTGGCCGACGCGGCCAGTGTCATCGCCGCCAGCCCGGGCGCGCTCGAGCTGCGCCGCCTGCAGACCCTCACCGAGATCGGCGTCGAGCATAATTCGACGATCGTCGCGATGTTCCCCACCGAACTGCTCGAGGCGGCGCGCAAGCTCGGCGCCGCCTGATCCCCGCACATGCAAAAGGGGCGCCCGGGTCCCCCCGAGCGCCCCTCCCCCCATCGCCGCGCCTCAGAAATCGTAGCGCAGCGAACCCGATACCGTCCTTCCGTTGATCGCCCGGCCCGAGCCGATGCCATTGGCCGGCACGGTGCTCTGCGAGATCTCGAAGAAGCCGATCTTGTCGAACAGGTTGTTCGCGTTGAGCATCAGCTGCACCCGCGGCAGCGGGCGGACCTGCAGGAAGGCGTTCACCACGGTGAAGCCCGGCATGCGCAGCAGGTTGCTGTCCTGCGCATAGCTGCCGGTCAGGCCGACCACGTTCGCACCGACCGTGAAGTGCTTCGTCTCGAACTGCGGCGTCGCCTCGAACGTCCAGGCCGGCTGGTGGCGCGGTTCCTTGCCGGTCAGCGTCGGATCGAGCTTGTCCTCGGTGATCTTCGCCTTGGTATAGGTGGCCCCCGCGGTGATGCTGAACGGCCCCTCGCGGAAGCTGCCCTCCAGCTCCAGGCCATGCGCACGGTAGCTGCGGATGGTCTGGTTGGCCGAGCCGTTCAGGACGTTGTGGTCGTCCGCATTGGCGAGGAACGCGGTGGCGTTCAGGGTTACCCCCGCCTTGCGGAACTTGAACCCGCCCTCGAGCTGGCGGACCGCGTCGTACTTGTCGCTGGCGTTGGCCACGTCGCCGGTGGTCGCGCTCACCACGGGGGTGAACAGGATCTTGTCAGCATTGGCGCGGCCGCCCTTGCTGTAGCGGGCGAAGACCGAGAAGGGCTCCGCGACGCGCCAGTTGATGCCGGTCGAATAGCTCAGATAGCCATAGTTGTACTCGACGGGCGCCGGCTGGCTGAGCGGCAGCCAGGCCACGCTGTTCTCCGGCCCGGTCAGCAGGCCGTCGCCATTGACGTCGTACGCGATCAGCCCGGTACCGCGGCCACCCAGATCGGCGCCGTAGAGCGACCCGCGCACCTTGCCGATGTCGTAGCGCAGGCTGCCGCCGACCGAGACCTTGCCGACATGATAGTTGACCGAGCCATAGGGCGCGGTGACGTCGTATTTCACGTCGAAGATGCGGCGGAACTTGCTCGTGCGGCCGCGGCCATAGGCGAAGAAGCCGTTCTGCGTCTGCGCCACGCCGCCCGCGTTGAAGACGTTGACCATCGCGGTCTCGCCATTGCCCGCGACGTCGACGTCGATCGCCGAGTGCAGCCACTCGGAATTGAGCGTCTGGATCGCCTTGTAGACGCCGGCGGTCATCGTCAGCTTGCCCTTGCCGACGTTCCACACGCGGGTGGCGCGCAGGTCGTTGGTGAAGTTGTCGAGCGAGCGGGCACGGGTCTCGGCCATGTAGTAGAGCGCGAGCAGGCCGTTGCCATTGGCGTTCGCCGGCACCAGCTGGCCGGCCTTGGGGCCGGTGGCATAGCGCGCAGTCGCACCGGCACCGCCCTGCGACGCGGCGAAGTTCGCAACCGTGTCCGCCGAGTTGGCGAACACGCGCAGGAAGTCGCCCGAATTCTTCGAGAATCGCGCTTTTTCGCTGATCGTCCAGCCGCCGACATCGAACTGCGCCTCGAGCCCGATCGCCTTCGACTTGGGATGCATGCCGTCCTTGACCGGGAAGCGACGCAGCTGGTTCTTGCCGTCCAGCGTCGTCACGTCGCTGATGTACGGCGAGAGCACCGAGTCACTGCGGATGTCGAAATTGGGCAGGTTGGCGATCACCGGATTGGCATCGGTGCCGGTCAGCTTGAAATAATAGGGCGCGAAGGTCGGCGAGCGATCGTCGAGATACTTCGCGTGCAGCCGGATATAGCCGTTGCTGAACTGGCGGGTGACGTTGAGCTTGATCTGGCCGCCGCGATAGCCGGTGAAGCCGATCTCGCGCGGGCCCTCGCCCCAGCGATAGAAGCCGCCGACATGGAAGCGGAGGTTCTCGCTCAGCTTGGCGCCATAGTCCGCGTCGAGGCGGTTCTCGCCATAGTCGAGCCCGCGGGTGACCTGCACCGCGCCGCCCGGCTGGTCGCCGGTCTTGGAGATCAGGTTGATCAGGCCGCCCGGCGAATCGGAGGCGAAAGTCGAAGCCGAGCCGCCGCGGATCGATTCCACCGCGGCCAGGTTGAAGTCAGCGCGCAGGAACACGTCGGCACCGAAGTTGAACAGGTCGCCGAACTCGAGCACCGGCAGGCCGTCTTCCTGCAGCTGCATGTACTTGGAGCCGCCAGCCGCGAGTGGCAGGCCACGCACGGTGTAGTTGGCATTGCCCTCACCGATCCCGGATTCGACGCGCAGGCCCGGCATGGTGCGCAGGATGTCGGCCAGCGGACGCGGCCCGAGCTTCTCGCTCTCGCTCGCCTTCAGCGCGCTGGTCGAGGTGGCGCTGTCGAGCCGGTCGCGGCCCTTGGCGACGCCGGTCGAGAACACGTCCTGCGTCGCTGCCTTGGCAGGCTTGGCGCCGTCCGTGTCCGCCGCCTGCGCAGTCTCGCTCTGCGCCAGCGCAGGCGTGGCGACACAGCTCGCCGCAAAGGCAAGCAACAGATACCGTAATTTCACTTGAGCCCCTTCCCCATTAAATGCGCAAATCTTGTAGTTTGACTTTATAGGACCGTTCCGGAGCCAAACTGCTTTTGCGGAAATTTTTGGGAAACATTCGCCGTACCGCCCGGTACGCCTGAACCCATCGATCGCGCGGAACCTCCCGTTGGGATCACCCGAAACGGCGGCATCCCCGGTTGCCTTGCCGGCGCCCTGCCCGCACCCTCTTCAGGGGCGAACAACCGGAGGAACGGCATGGCACATCATGGCCTCGATGATCCCATCACCGACGCAGTCACCCAGACCGATGTGAAGCTGCTCGGCGAGGCGCCCGCCTTCGCGATGGGCAGCGTCTACCAGACGATGGCGCACAGCACCGGCATCCTGTTCGAGAATGCGGTGCATGCTCAGCAGCAGCAGAACACGCTGGGCCAGGCCGCCGCGAACCAGGGCGTGATGCAGATCTATTCGCTCGGCGCCACTCCGGGTCCGCCCGATCCGATCATCCAGAGCGGCGTGGCGGACAATCTCGCCAGCCTGCTGACCGTGCTGAGCGCGTTCCGGAAGTAAAAACACGCCCGGCCCCTAAGGACCGGGCGCATCCCCCTTTTAACTTGTCGGCGCAGTGGCAGACGACCTCGCCTGCGCCGGTACGGCTGCTCGGGCTACGAAAGCGAGCAGCATGTGGCGGACGGACGGGGCGGATCCCGATCACAAGGCGTTTCCGCTGTCCCCTTGGGCAGGGCCGATGGCCTGCGATCATGACATCCATGTTGCGGTGCAGTGAATTAGCCGGGGATTTGCACCGATTGTTGATGCGGCGGAACGGCCCTGCCGGCCCCGCGTTGCGGCTGTGGTCTCAGGGAGGACCCCGCATGCGTATCACGCCCCCGCTCACCGGCCTGTTGCTTCTCGCCGCCTGCTCGAGTGGAGGCGATGGCGGCAGCCCCACGCCGACACCCACGCCCACGCCGACCGCCGCCAACACCGCGCCCAGCTTCACCTCGCCCACCACCGCCACCGTCGCGGAGAACACTGCGCTGGCCTATCAGGCGGCGGCGACCGATGCCGAGGGCAACCCCGTCACCTTCGCGATCGCCGGCGGCGCCGATGCCGCGCTGTTCACGATCACCGCCGCCGGGGCGCTGAGCTTCGTCGCCGCGCCGAGCTTCGAGACGCCGCGCGATGCCGACGCCAACAATGTCTACCAGGTCCAGCTGCGCGCCAGCGACGCCAGCCTGAACTCGACGCTCAACCTCGCGATCACCGTCACCGATTCGAAGGAAGGCATCGCGGTCAAGCGCGTCGGCACCGGCTTCACCCAGCCGCTCTTCGTCGCGGCGGTGCCCGGAGACAACAATCGCGTCTTCGTGGTCGAGAAGGGCGGCAATGTCTGGTTCCTGACGCCTGCGACCGGCGCCAAGGCGCTCGCCTTCACCGCCGGCAATCTCTCGACCAGCGGCGAGCGCGGCCTGCTCGGCATCGCGCCGCGGCCCGATTTCGCTACCTCCAACGTGGTGTTCGTCCATGCCGTCGCGCCCGACGGCAGCCTCGAGATCCGCGAATATACGCTCGGCACCGCCGGCTATCGCCTCGCCCTATCCACTCCGCATCCGGGCGCGGACAATCACAATGGCGGCTGGATCGGCTTCGGGCCCGACGGTCTGCTCTATGACGCCACCGGCGACGGCGGAGGCGGCGGCGATCCCGGCAACAATGCCCAGAACGTCAATTCGCGCCTCGGCAAGATCCTGCGCCTCAGGATCGACACCACGCCGGGCGCCGCCACGCCCTTCGCGCCCGCGCCGGCCAATCCCTTCGCGGCTGGCGGCGGCGATCCCTTTATCTTCGCCTATGGCCTGCGGAATCCGTTCCGCAACAGCTTCGACGGCAACACACTCGTCATCGCCGATGTCGGCCAGGGCGCGATCGAGGAAGTCGATCTCGCGCCGATCGGCCAGGCTGGCCTCAATTTCGGCTGGCGCTTCCTCGAAGGCACCCAGCCCTTCAACGGCACCGCACCGGCCGGTCTCACCGCCCCGGTCACCCAATATGATCATGGCAGCGGCCCCAAGCAGGGCGCCTCGATCATCGGCGGCTATGTCTATCGCGGGCCGGTCACCTCGCTGCGCGGCAGCTACATCTTCGGCGACTTCGTCAGCGGCAATATCTGGACGCTGCCCTATGCGTCGCTCGTCCAGGGCTCGCTCTATTCCAACGCCAATTACGAGCGCCGCAATGTCGACTTCACCCCCGATGCCGGCACGATCAACCAGCTCGCCTCGTTCGGCGTCGACGGCGCGGGCAATGTCTATATCGTCGACCTGGCCGGCGAGGTGTTCATGATCCAGCCTGGCTGAGTCGCCCACTTGCGTTGCGAATGGCAACTGGCCATCTAGCCTCCATACCGCAGGTTCGAATCGGAGAGGCAGAGGGATGCGCAGCTATCTGAAGCAGTTCATCGGGGGCGAGTGGGTCGAGAGCCAGGGCGGCACCCGGCACGAAGTGATCAACCCGGCGACCGAGGAAGCCGTCACCGAGATCACGCTCGGCTCCGAAGCCGATGTCGACAAGGCCGTGGCCGCCGCCCGCAAGGCGTTCGAGAGCTTCTCTCGCACCAGCGTCGAGGAACGCGTCGCGCTGATCGAGGCGATCCTGGCCGAATACAAGAAGCGCGCCGGCGACATGGCGGAGGCGATCAGCCTGGAGATGGGCGCGCCGATCAGCCTGGCGAAGACCGCGCAGGTCGGCTCAGGCCTCGGCCACCTGATGTCCGCCGCCAACGCGCTCAAGGACTTCCAGTTCGAGGAGCAGATCGGCAACTCCCTGGTCGTCCACGAGCCGATCGGCGTCGTCGCGATGATCACCCCGTGGAACTGGCCGCTCAACCAGATCGTCTCCAAGGTCGCGCCCGCGCTCGCCGCCGGCTGCTGCATGGTGCTCAAGCCCTCGGAGGAAGCGCCTGGCTGCGCGATGATCTTCGCCGAGGTGCTCGCCGCCGCCGGCGTACCCGCGGGCGTGTTCAACTTGGTCAATGGCGACGGCCCCGGCGTCGGCACCGCGCTCAGCCGCCACAAGGGCGTCGACATGGTGAGCTTCACCGGCTCCACCCGCGCCGGCGTGCTCGTCGCCAAGAACGCCGCCGAGACGGTCAAGCGCGTCCACCAGGAGCTGGGCGGCAAGTCGCCCGCGCTGATGCTCGAAGGCGCCGATCTCGGCCGCGCGGTGCAGACCACGCTGTTCAGCGTGCTGCTCAACTCGGGCCAGAGCTGCATCGCCCCCACCCGCCTGCTCGTCCCCGCGGGGCTGCAGGACCAGGTCGCCGCAGCGGCCACGGAAGTCATGAAGGCCACGGCAACCGGCAACCCCACCGAGGAAGGCCGCCATATCGGCCCGCTGGTCAACCGGACCCAATGGGAGAAGGTCCAGGGCCTGATCGCCAAGGGCATGGAGGAAGGCGCGAAGCTCGAGGCCGGCGGCCCCGGCCGGCCGGACGGCGTCGAGACCGGCTATTTCGTCCGCCCCACCCTCTTCTCGGGCGTGCGCAACGACATGACGATCGCCCGCGAGGAGATCTTCGGACCCGTCGTCACGATCATCCCGTACGAGGACGAGGAAGACGCCGTCCGCATCGCCAACGACACCGATTACGGCCTGTCCGCCGTGGTGTTCGGCAGCGGCGAGGCAGTCAAGCGCGTCGCCCCGCGGCTGCGCGCCGGCATGGTCTATGTGAATGGCGGCCAACCCGACCCGAACCTGCCCTTTGGCGGCTACAAGCAGTCGGGCAACGGCCGCGAGCACGGCAAGTTCGGCCTCGCGGAGTTCATGGAAGTGAAGGCGGTGGTGGGGGTGCTGGCCTGACGCATAGTTCCTCCCCCAGCTTGTCTGGGGGAGGGGGACCGCCGCCGAAGGCGGTGGTGGAGGGGCGCGCCGCGCACGCGCCGTGGCCGGCGCCCCCTCCACCATTCGCTCTGCGAATGGTCCCCCTCCCCGAGCGAGCTCGGGGAGGAATTTTGAACTACACCACCAGCACCGTCGACCCCGTCGTCTTCCCGGCCTCCAGCGCCCGGTGCGCATCGGCGGCATCCTCCAGCGCGAACCGCTGGCCCACATCCGCCCGCACCGCGCCGCTGCGCAACATCTGGAACAGCCGCGCGCTGCCCGTCGCGCGCTCCTCGGGCGTGACATAATAGTCGAACATCGTCGGCCTGGTGACATAGACCGACCCCGCCTTCGCGAGCGCGCCCAGCGCCACGCCGTCCACCGGCCCGCTGGCATTGCCGAAGCTCACCACCAGCCCGCGCCGCCGCACGCTCGCCAGCGACGCCTCCCAGCTCGCCTTGCCGACCCCGTCGAACACCACTTCCACGCCGGTGCCGCCGGTGATCCCGCGCACCCACTCGGCCACGCCCTCGCCGCGCGAGACCAGCACGTCGTCGGCCCCCGCCTCGACTGCCAGCGCCACCTTGTCCGCGCTGCCCACCGTCGCCAGCACCCGCGCGCCGATCGCCTTGAGCCAGCGCACCGCGATCTGCCCGACCCCGCCTGCCGCGGCATGGACCAGCACCGTCCAGCCGGGCTCGACCCGGGCACAGCGCTCGACCAGGAACTCCACCGTCCCGCCCTTGAGCAAAGCCGCCGCCGCGGTCTCGTCGGAGATGTCGTCGGGCAGTGCGAACAGCAGCTTCGCCGGCACGTTGCGCGCGGTCGCATAGGCGCCGAGCCCGGGGCCGAATGTCGCCACGCGGTCCCCGGGCGCGAACTCGGTCACGCCGTCACCCACCGCCTCGACCACCCCTGCCGCCTCGCCGCCCAGCCCGCTCGGCAGCGGCACCGGATAGAGGCCCGAGCGATGATAGGTGTCGATGAAGTTGAGCCCCACCGCGGTGTTGCGCATCCGCACCTCGCCCGGCCCGGGCGGCGGCAGCTCGACATCCACCCACTGGATGACCTCGGGCCCGCCGACGCGTTCGATCCGTGCCATCCGTTCCATCACGCGACTCCTCAATGCACCGGCCACACCCATAGGATCAGCGGCGTGCCGACCACCAGCACGATCAGCGAGAGCGGCGCGCCCAGCCGGGCATAATCGCCGAACTTGTATCCACCCGGCCCCATCACCAGCGTGTTGCACTGGTGGCCGATCGGGGTGAGGAAGTCGCAGCCCGCGCCCACCGCCGTCGCCATCAGGAATGCCTCGGGCCGGTAGCCGAGCTCGCCCGCGAAGGTCGCGGCGATCGGCGCCATCACCAGCACGGTCGCGGCGTTGTTGAGGAACGGCGTCACCGCCATCGCCGCCGCCAGGATCAGCGCCACCGCCCCCCAGGGCGGCAGGGTCGCGGCGAGCTGCCCCAGCCCGTCGCCGATGATCTGGCTCGCGCCCGTCGTCCGCAGCGAATCGGAGACCGGGATCAGCGCGCCGAGCATCACCAGGATCGGCCATTCGATATGGTCATAGGCCTCGCGCACCGGCAGCGCGCCGAGCAGGATGGTGAGCCCCGCCGCGGCGAAGAACGCCACCGCCACCGGCACATAGCCCAGCGCCGTCGCCGCCATCGCCGCGCCGAGGATCGCCAGCGGCAACAGCCCCTTGCGCGCGCTGCCCAGCCGCAGGGTGCGCTCGGCGAGCGGCAGGCAGCCCAGCTCGCCGAGCCGCTCGAACAGCAGGTCGAGCGGCCCCTGCAGCACGATCACGTCGCCGGCCTCGAGCATCACGTCGCCCAGCCGCCGCGCCAGCCGGTCGCCGCGGCGCGACACCGCGATCAGGTTGACCCCGAAGCGCTCGTGCAGCCCCAGCCGCCCTGCGGTGCGCCCGATCAGCGGGCTCTCGGTGCCGATCACCGCCTCGATCACGCCCACTTCGCTGCTGGAGCCGTCGGGGGTCTCGCGATGCGCGCCTTCCAGCTCGAGCCGGTCGCTGGCGATCACCCGCTCCAGGCTGTCGGGCGGGCCGGCGAGGATCAGCACGTCCTCAGGCTTCAGCACCGCATCGGGGAACGGGATCGACCGGATGCCGGCGCGCAGGATCGCGGTGACGGTGATCTCGCCGTCATGCCGCTCGCGGAACGCCGCCACCGTCTCGTCCACGGCGGGAGAGCCGGCGGGGATCTCCGCCTCGGTCACATAGTCCTGGATGTCGATCGCCTCGCCCAGGGTCGGCGCGGCCCGGCGATCGCGCGGCAGCAGCCGGTAGCCGAAGCGCAGGAACACCAGCCCAACCAGCGTCAGGCCCAGCCCGACCGGCGCATAGTCGAACATGCCGAAGGGCTGGCCGGTCATCTCCTCGCGCACCCGGCTGACGATGATATTGGGCGAAGTCCCGATCAGCGTGATCAGCCCGCCGAGCAGCGAGGCGAAGCTCATCGGCATCAAATAGGCCGCCGGCGAGACGTTCGCCCGCTTGCTCATCTGCAGCGCCACCGGGATCATCATCGCCAGCGCGCCGATATTCTTGACCAGCGCCGAGGCGAAGCCGACCGAGGCGCTGAGCAGCAACAGTTGCGAGCGGACATGCGTCACCCGCTTCTGCAGCAACAGCATCGCCCGCTCGATCACGCCCGAGCGCTGCACCGCGCCGGAGAGCACCAGCGCGCTGGCGACGATGATCACGATGTCGTCGGAAAAGCCGGTGAACGCCTGTTTGGGGCTGACGATACCCAGCCCCAGCGCCGCAAGCAGCGCGATCACCGCGACCATGTCGTAGCGGAAACGTCCCCAGACGAAGAGCAGCATCATGCCGACGAGCACGCCGACGGAGAGCAATTGGGGCGTGTTCATCGCAGGGGAACGCCGCGGGATGGTTTCGGGTCCGTGCCGGCCCTCTAAAGCCCCTCCCCTTCAGGGGAGGGGTTGGGGTGGGGGCTGTCCGCGAGCACCAGGTCTCGGTGAGACGCATGCCCCACCCCAAACCCCTCCCCTTAAGGGGAGGGGCTTAGAACCCTCTAGTGCACCGTCCCCACGGCCCTGCCGACCGACATCAGCACGATCAGCCGCTCGATCTGGCGCCAGCGGCAGAAATGGATGTGGTTGCCCAGGTCGCGGCTGCGGTCGGCACGTGCGGCCGCCTCGCTGCCGGCGAGCTCGCCGAAGCAGGCGATCAGTTCGTTGGCGTCGGCGATTTCGCAGCGATCACCCAGATACGGCATCATGTTCATGCGCGCGTACCCTACACGAGGCGTGCCAGCTTCCCGCAATTCCACGCTTTCGGCGCCACACGAGAGTCAATTCGCGGTAACCATGCCGAAACCGGCGTACCGCCTGCCCCGCCATGGCACATATGGCGTCCCGCCCCGGGACGTGGCAGAGGGTGGCGATGGCCAAGACTCCCTCCAAGACGCCCCTCGCCGGCGGCTTCCTGCTCGCGCTCAGCCTGCTCGTCGGCGTGTTCGTCGGCATCGCCCGGGGCGAGGCCTCGTTCGGCTTTGTGGTCGGGCTGGGGGTCGGCGTGGCCCTGCTGGTCCTGGTGTGGCTGGTCGATCGGGTCCGGGTGGGGCGGTGACCTAAATTCCTCCCCGAGCTTGTCTCGGGGAGGGGGACCATTCGCGCAGCGAATGGTGGAGGGGCCTGCGGAGGAGCGGCAGCAAGCCGCCGCGCCCCTCCACCACGACGCTTCGCGTCGCGGTCCCCCTCCCCCAGCAAGCTGGGGGAGGCATTAGCAGGCTAAACCACCCGGCCCAGCCACGCCACCCGCCCGACCACGTCCAGCGCCCTGGCCGGCACCATCCGCGTCTCCCACTCCGGGTTGTCCGAGATCACTTCGATCCCGCCCACACCCGCGCGCAGCCGCTTGACCATCAGCTCGCCGTCGAGCCGGATCACGAACACCCCGCCGCGCCCCTCCACCCGCCGCCGGTCGCGGTCGACGAGGATCTCGTCGCCATCCTCCAGCGTCGGCACCATCGAATCGCCGCGCACCCGGATCATCGACGCCGCCTCGGGCCGCACGCCCAGCGCGCGCAGCAGCTCGGGCGAGAATTGCGCCCCGCGCCGCCGCCTCGCCTCGCCCTCGACCAGCCCGCCCGGCCCCGCCGACGCCCCGACGTCGAGCCGCGCCACCTCGACCAGCCCCTCCTGCTCCGGCCCGCCCAGCCGCGCCTCCGCAACGCCGAAATAGCGCGCGAGCAGCGCCCGGTCCGCCTCGCTCAGCAGCCGCGGCGTGCCCCGCACCAGATATTGCTGGAGATAGGCCGCATTGCGCCCGAGCAGCCGCGAAAGCTCGGAAAGGCTCGTGCCGTTTTCCGTGATCAGCGCCTCCAGCGCGGCGCGTTGCGCGTCCGGTTCCATTACGCCTCCATACCCGTAGGATTTTTCCTAGACAAGTAGGAAATAAGGAACAAAGTGAGAACGATCTTCAGCGAATCGGACGGGAGACGAACGGATGTCGGTGCATCGCAAGATCGAGAAATTCCTCCGGGCGACGGACATGCCGCCCACCAAATTCGGCAGGCTCGCGGTCCGCGATCCGCGCTTCGTGTTCGACCTGCGCATGGGCCGCGAGCCCGGCGCGAAGATCACGGCGCGGGTCGAGGCGTTCCTCGCCGCGCAAAAGCTCGCGCAGCACCAGCGCCCGGGTTCCGGCCGATGAGCCGCGGTCCCGATGCGGAGACGCTGCTCCGCCGCGCGCTGGAGGCGCATGCGGAGGCGGCGGGCTGCCCGGTGGCGCTGGTCGAGTCGGACTGGCGGCGCTGGGCCAGCGCCACCTTCAACGGCGCGCGCCACCTGCTCCGCCTCGCCGCCCCGCCCTCCCCGGCGCTCGACGCCTGGATCGCGGGCCTGCCCGATGCGGATATCCGCCTGCGCGGTCACCTGGTCGCGGACCTTGCCGTCGAGCATGTCCGCCGCGCCGAGGACCGGGTGACGGTTTCTCTGGAGGTGCTGACGGTGGAGGAGGGGCGATAATTCCTCGCCCTCTTCTTTCCCCGGCGAAGGCCGGGGCCCAGCTTCGGCGCAGGTGGTGAGGCGGGAAGCCCCATCGAACGACATTGCAACTGGGCCCCGGCCTTCGCCGGGGAACAGCTTCCTTCAACCGATGGAAATATCAGGCCGTGCGCCGCGCCAGGTTGCGCAGGGTGACCAGGGCTTCCTCCAGCCCGCGCTCCTGCGCCTTGGCCGCCGCCCGCGGGGTCGCCGCGATCTGCTTGTCGGCCACGCCGCGCTCGAGCCGCTCGAGCAGCGCGTGGATCGAGGCATCGGTCTCCGGCCGCACGATCCGCTCGCGCACCGGGACGGCCGGCGCTTCGGCCACCGGCTCGGGCACGTGCCGGCGCGGCGGCGGAGTCAGCTCGAAGATCTCGAAGCGCTCGCTCTCGTCGAAGATCGACGGGCGCGGCTGGCGGCGCAGCGGCGCGAGCGGCACCGGCGCGGGCTTGGGCACCACCGGGATCGCCTGCGGATCGAAGGCCGAGAGCGGCTGGCCGAGGTCGACCGGCAGTTCCTGCTCGACAAGCGGCTGGGCCTCGCGCGCGTGGAGGTCGTGAACTTTGTGAACTTCCGGTGCCTCGGGCTCGGGCTCGAACACCGCTTTGGCGTGTACTTCGTGTACTTTGGACGCCTCGATCACCGGCGCGGGCAGCTCGACCACCACCGGAGCGGGCAGCTCGATCACGGGCTCGGGCGCCGTCACGACCACCGGCTCCGGCGCCTTGGGCGGCGTGATCGCGCGCGGCGGGAAGATCGCGTCGAAGTCGACATGCTCCTCCTCGGGCTCGGCCACCGGTACGGCGGCGCGGACCTCGAGGAACGGCCGGCCCAGGTCGCGGGTGGCGAGCAAGGGCGGGCGCGGCGGGGCGTCGGGATGGGCGTCGGCGCGGCGCAGCACCGGCAGCGGCACCTGCTCGGGATCGCTCTCCGCCTCGGCCGATTCGCCGATGGTCAGCCCGCGCGAGCCGAGCAGGATGAAGGCCGAGAGCCACATGAAGGCACCGACGAACGCGCCCGCACCCAGCGCCACGACCAGCCGGGCGGTAGTGCCCAGCGGCGGTTCGGCCATCGCGAGAACGGAAGGGAGACCGGAATCCATCACCAGCGCCTCGAGCGCGGGCACGGGGATCATCGCCACGCCAAGCGCAGCGAGACCACCCGCGACCGCGGCGATCAAAGGCGCCAGCGGCAGGTTCATGCGCTCACCACGGACGTGTGCGACCACGAGTCTTCCATGACCCCGATTTTGGCGAGTCTTTGGTAAACGGAGTCATAACGGCCGACATTTGTCGCCCAGCTGCGCTCGGTCTCGACGAATGCCCGGCCGCGCTCGCGCCGCGCATCCCAGCTGTCGCGCTCGCCGAACAGCCTGGCGACCGATTCGGCCAGGGCCACGGGGCTGTCCGGGGCGAACAGGGTGCCGGTGTCGCCGTCGCGGATCAGCTCGCGGTGCCCACCGACATCGGAGGCGGCGACCAGCCGGCGCTGCGCCATGGCCTCCAGCGGCTTGAGCGGCGTCACCAGGTCGGTGAGGCGCATATGCTTGCGGGGGTACACCAGCACGTCGATCACGCTGTAATAACGCTCGACCTGCTGGTGTGGGACGCGGCCGACGAAGTGGATACGGTTCGCCACCGGCGATGCCGCGGCCTGGGCCATCAAAGCCGCGTCGCAGGGGCCGCCGCCGACCAGGACGAGGTGCATCTTGGGGCGCAGGGCGACCAGCCCGGGCATCGCCTCGATCAGCACATCCAGGCCTTCATAGTCGTAGAAGCTGCCGATGAAGCCGATCGTCTCGGCGCCCTCGATCCCCAGCTCCTTCGCGAGTGCCGTGTCATGCGGCAAGGGCTCGCCGAACAGGCCAAGGTCGACGCCATTGGGCGAGATCATGATCTTGCCCGCATCGATCCCGCCGCGGGCGACCAGGTCGCCCTTCAGTCCCTCGCAGATCACCGCCACCGCATCGGCCTTGCGCACCGCCCGGGTCTCCAGCCAGCGCGTCGCCCGGTATTTCCAGCTGCCCTCGGTGCCGGTGCCGTTGCCCACCGCGGCGTCTTCCCAGAAGGCACGGATCTCGTACATCAGCGGCAGGCCCAGCTTGTTCGCCACCCGCTGCGCCGCCATCGCGCCGAGCACCGGCGAATGGGCGTGCAGCACATCGGGCTTCCACTGCCGCGCCACCGCCTCGATCCGCTTCGCGAAGGCCGAGACCTCGCGCAGCTCGCCGATCACCGGCGGTCCCGAATTGACCCGCGGCGTCCGGTAGAAGCGGATGCCGTCGATCGTCTCCTCGTCGGTGTCGAACTTGCCGTGGCGCGGGCTCGTCACTGCGGCGACTTCCCAGCCGCGCGCCATCTGCGTCTTCAGGATCGCACGCGTCCGGAAGGTATAGCCACTGTGCAGCGGCAGGCCGTGATCGAGGATGTGGAGAATCCGCATGGGCTCTCCATTGGCACGGGAGCACTTAACGCCGCGTCAACCGCATCCCGCTACACGGTCCCTGTAAGCAGGAGCGGCAACGGGCCCATGATCGACAATCTATCGCTCGCGATCTCGCACGGGCTGATGCTGCTCGCGGCCTTCCTGCTGCTGCGCCGCCCCGATCTCGACCACGAGCCCGGCCCCAACGACCAAGCCTCCAAGGCCAAGCCCAGCCGATGGGGCAAACCCGGTGCGTGATCTCGTCTTCGTCGCCTTCCTGCTGGCCTTTTTCGGGATGGGCTTCCGCAAGCCGTTCATCTTCGTGCTGGTCTATGCCTATATCGACATCGTCTCGCCGCAGCGGCTGACCTACCTCCTGCTCAACTCGGTGCCGATCTCGCTGATCGCCGTCGGCCTGTCGGTGCTCGGCTGGCTGGCAATGGACGACAAGAAGGACGTCCGCGTCGCCCCGCGCCAGCTGATGATCGTCGCCCTGCTCGGCTATTGCTTCTACACCACGCTCAACGCCGACTTCAAAGTCGAGGCCTTGGACAAGTGGGACTGGGTGTGGAAGGCGCTCGCCTTCGCGGCCTTCCTGCCGCTGACGCTGCGCACCAAGTTGCGCATCGAGAGCCTGCTGCTCTTCATGATCCTGTCCGCCTCGTCGATCATCATCGTCGGCGGGATCAAGACGCTCGGCTCGGGCGGCGGCTATGGTGAGCTCAACCTGATGGTCGCCAACAATTCGGGCCTCTACGAAGGCTCGACCATCTCTACCGTGGCGATCGCGATCATCCCGCTGATCGTCTGGTTCATGCGCTTCGGCACGATCTTCCCGCCCGACTGGAAGGTGAAGTGCTTCTGCCTCGCGCTGATCTTCGCCTGCCTGCTGATCCCGGTCGGCACCTCGACGCGCACCGGCCTGCTCTGCATCGGCCTGGTCGCGCTGCTGATGATCCGCGACGCCAAGCGCAAGGTGCTCTACCTCACCGCGCTCGGCTGCCTCGGCCTCGCCGCCGTGCCCTTCCTCCCCTCCTCGTTCACCGAGCGGATGGGGACGATCAAGACCTACAAGGCCGATGCCTCGGCCTCCACCCGCCTCGCCGTGTGGCAATGGACGATGGACTACGCCAAGGCCCATCCGATGGGCGGCGGCTTCGAGGCCTATCGCCAGAACAAGATCCGCTACGAGAAGGTCGCGGTCGAAGGCGAAGGCGCCGGTCAGCAGAAGATCGACCGCAGCCTCGAGGTCGACAGCGCCCGCGCCTATCACAGCGCCTATTTCGAGATGCTCGGCGAGCAGGGCTATCCCGGCCTGGCGCTGTGGCTGCTCATCAACATCCTCGGCATCTTCCGCATGGAAGTGCTGCGCCAGCGCTACCGGAAGCCCGAGCCCGGGCAGGAATGGGTCGCTCCGCTCGCCTCGGCGCTGCAGACCGCGCACATCGTCTACATGCTCGGCGCAACATTCATCGCCATCGCCTTCCAGCCCTTCGTCTACATGCTGATCGGCGCCCAGATCGGGCTCGACACCTATATGGCCCGCAAGCGCGAGGAGTCCGCCTGGCGCCCGCTGCGCAAGGCAAGGCCGGCGCTGGCATGAGGGACGAGCGCTCCCACGCGCGTCAGGCCGATCCCCGGCGAAGGCCGGGGTCCAGCTTCGAGCAGCCCGCAACTGGGCCCCGGCCTTCGCCGGGGATCGGCTATTCGCATGGGGCTCCGCGTGGAGAATTGAAGGCACTGACCAGCATGCGCGGGATCGCCGCCTGGTTCGTGGTGTTCTTCCACATCCGCTTCGCGCTCGGCCTGCCCGATCCCGAGGCGCATTTGCTCGCCAGGGGCTATCTGGCGGTCGACTTCTTCTTCCTGCTCTCGGGCTTCGTCATCTGGATGACCTGGAGCGAGCGCATCCGCAGCGGCGGGCTCGCCGCGGTGCCGGGCTTTCTCCGGCGCCGTATCGCCCGGGTCTGGCCGCTCCACCTGGTCATGCTCGGCTTCGGCGTGGCGATCGCCGCCGCGCTCGAGCTGACCGGTCGCGGCAGCGCGCAATTCCCCTGGCACGAGCTGCCGCTCCATGTCCTGCTGCTCCAGAATTGGGGCTTCACCCCGCAGCTCACCTGGAACGACCCGGCCTGGTCGATTTCCTGCGAGCTTGCCGCCTATCTGCTCTTCCCGTTGCTCGCCCTCGCCATCGACTGGCGCCGCATGCCGAGCTGGGCCGTGATCGCGGCCATCGCCGCGCTGCTCGCCCTGCTCCACGGCATCTTCGCCAGCCGCGGCGCCTGGGCATTGGGACAGGAGATCACCCGCCTCGGCCTGATCCGCTGCCTGCTGGAGTTCGCCGCCGGCACCGCCGTTGCGGCGCTATGGCTGCGCTGGCGCGATGCCTGGCGCGTCCCGGCATGGGTGAGCGGCGGGATCGCCCTGGCCTTCGCCATCGGCTGGGCCGCCGGCCTGCCCGAGACCCTGGCCGCCCCCGCCCTGTTCGCCGCGCTGTTGCTGGCGCTCGCCCTGACCTCGGCCAGGCGCGGCAATCCGCTCGAGGCGGGCTGGATACACTATCTCGGCGAGATCAGCTACGCGACCTATCTGTCGCACTATCTCCTGTGGTTCGCCTTCAAGCTGGCCTTTGTCCACGACGCGAACGCCGTACCCTGGCCGTTGGTGGTCGGCTTCCTGGCGCTGGTGCTGCTCGCCTCGGTCGCGCTCTACCATCTGGTCGAGCGGCCGGCGCAGAAATGGATCAACACCCTCAAATTCCTCCCCCAGCTTGCTGGGGGAGGGGGACCGCCGCCGAAGGCGGGGGTGGAGGGGCCGCCAGCGTAGCTGGCGGACTGCATCCGCTGCCCCTCCACCATTCGCTGCGCGAATGGTCCCCCTCCCCGAGGCAAGCTCGGGGAGGAATGATCAAACCTCCGCCGGCACCTTCGCCAGCGCTTCGATCACCGCGCGGTTGAAAGCCGGGATGTCGTCCGGCTTGCGGCTGGTGATGAGGTTCTCGTCGATCACCACTTCGCGGTCGACCACCTCGGCGCCGGCATTCGCCAGGTCGGTGCGCACCGAGGGCCAGCCGGTCACCTCGCGCCCGTCGACCACATCGGCCTCGACCAGCAGCCAGGGCGCATGGCAGATCGCCGCGACGATCTTCTCGTCGTCCATGAACTCGCCGACGATCTCCACCGCCCGCTCGTTCATCCGCAGCCTGTCCGGATTGGCGACGCCACCGGGCAGCACCAGCGCGTCGTAATTGTCGGTATCGACCTCGTCGATCGTGGTGTCGGGCGTGATGCTCTCGCCCTTCTCGCCCGCCTTTTCGCCGGTGATCGGCCTTGTATCGAGCGCCGCCAGCGTCACCTGCACGCCGGCATCGATCAGCGCCTGGCGGGGTAGCATCAGCTCGTCCTGCTCGAAGCCGTTGGTCGCCATCATCAGCACGCGGACATGGGAGAGATCTGGGGAGAGATCGGTCATGGCAAGCTCCTCGGTTACTCCCGCTGAACCGGCCGCCCACCGCCCGGTTCCGGAACGAAGCGATGGCCTGCGCATTGACCGGGCCATAGCGAGGAGGCCCATGCCAAGTACCGACATCGTCTATGTCGACGACCAGCAACCCGGCATCATGCGGCGCAAGGTGCGCCATGGCTGGGGCTATTGGGATGCCGAGGGCGAGCGCATCAAGGGCCGCGACGCGATCGACCGGCTGAACGCGATCGGCCTGCCGCCCGCCTATCAGAACGCCTGGTTCTGCCCCGATCCTCGCGGCCATATCCAGGCGACCGGCTATGACGAGAAGGGCCGCAAGCAGTACCGCTACCACACCGGTTTCCGCGAAGCGCAGGAAGCGGCAAAATATGATCGCTGCGCCAGCTTCGGCGAGCATCTCGCCAAGCTCCGCGCCCGGGTCGAGCACGACCTGAAGCTGCGCGGCCTGTGCAAGGAAAAGGCGGTGGCCGCCGTGGTCCGCCTGCTCGATCTCGGCAGCATCCGCGTCGGCAACGAGCAATATGTCCAGGCCAACAAGAGCTTCGGCGCCACCACCTTGCGCAAGCGCCACGCGCAAGTGAAGGGCCAGACGCTCCGCCTCCAGTTCCGCGCCAAGTCGGGCAAGCTGCGCGTGATGACGATCACCGACGGCTCGCTCAGCCGCTTCGTCCGGAAATGCCAGGACCTGCCCGGCCAGCATCTGTTCCGCTGGCTCGACGATGCCGGCGAAGCGCACCCCGTCACCTCGTCCGACGTCAACGCCTATATCCGCGAGGCCACGCACGAGGACTTCACCGCCAAGCATTTCCGTACCTGGGGCGCCAGCGTGATCGCCTTCCGTGCGCTGGCCGGGGCGGGCGAGCATATCGGCCTCAAGGCGATGCTCGAGCCGGTGACCGAGGCGCTGGGCAACACGCCCGCCATCGCCCGCAAATCCTATGTCCATCCCGCCTTGGTCGATCTCGCCAAGGATCGCGAGGTCCAGGCGGAATGGCGCGCCGGATGCCACTTGCCGCGTGCCACGCGCTGGCTCAATCGTTACGAACGCGGCCTGATCGCCTTCCTCGAAGGCCTCGCCGCGCACCAACAGCCCCGAAAGGCCGCATGACTATCAATCGCACCGCCAACGGTTTCCCCCAGAGCGAGGATCTTCAGATTCAGGCCGAAACCTTCGCAAATGACAGCTGGGCCTGGGCGCAGTCGCACTGGCTCCAGATCCTGATCGCCACCGGCGTCGCCATTGCGGTGTTCTTCCTGCTCCAGGCGGTCAAGGGCTGGGGTGCGCGCCTGTGCCGGCGCGGCGAGGGCGTCGCCAACTGGTATTCGATCATCGGCCGCGCCGTCGCCAAGACCGGTAACTTCTTCATCCTGATGACTTCGATCCGGCTGGTCACCGGCTATGCCGGCCCGCCACCGATGGTGGAGGCCACGGTCGAGTTCCTCTTCACCATTTCGGCCGTGTTCCAGTGCGCGATCTGGCTGCGCGAACTGATCTTCGGCGCGATCGAGCACAAGACGACCGCCGACAACTACCACGGCTCGGGCCTGGCCAGCGCGCTCGGCATCATCCGCATCCTGATCACCGTGGTGCTGTTCGCGATCGCCACGGTGATGGTGCTCGGCAATCTGGGGGTGAACGTCACCGGCCTGATCGCCGGCCTCGGCGTCGGCGGCATCGCCATCGGTCTCGCCGCGCAGGGCATCTTCGCCAACCTCTTCGCCGCGCTGACGATCCTGTTCGACCGCCCCTTCCGCGTCGGCGACAAGATCCGCTTCGACAAGAACAGCGGCACCGTCCAGTCGATCGGCCTGATGAGCACGCGCATCCGCTCGTTCGTCGGCGAGGAGCTGATCTTCTCGAACAAGCAGCTGCTCGACAAGCTGATCGAGAACCTGTCGCTGCGCCACCACACCCGCACCAAGCTGCCGGTCAGCGTCGCCTATGAGACGCCGGTCGAGACGCTCGAGGCGCTGCCGGCGATGCTCAAGGAAATCGTCGAGGCGGCCGGCGGCACCCTTTCGCGTGCCAGCACCGAGGGCTTCGGCGCCAGCTCGATCGACTTCATGATCGAGTTCGACGTCGAGGGCGACGACGTGCCCCATGCCCAGATCGTGCGCGACAAGATCATCTTCGGCATCCTGCGCAAGTTCGCCGCGGAGGGCATCTCGATCCCCTATCCGACCCAGACAAGCTACACCGCCGCGCCGGACGGCAAGTTCATCCTGCCCTATCCGGAGGAGGCAAAGGCCTGAGCCCTCCCGCGAAAGCGGGAGCGCGGACCTACCCGGACACGGCATTCGCGGCCCGGTGCCGCCGACTATGCGGGGGCGAGAAAAGGAGACTCGCGATGCTCAAGGACCATGCCTCT
>Ga0209564_1000443_pt1 | contig 71364 bp, 62 predicted proteins | sample AraplaCol_mMF_r2_FD_184272 | JGI IMG/M metagenome (GOLD analysis project Ga0209564, IMG submission 184272) | Arabidopsis root microbial communities from North Carolina, USA - plate scrape MF_Col_mMF_r2 (SPAdes) (version 3) | ecosystem: Host-associated > Plants > Roots > Endosphere | place: USA...
CGAGCGTCCCTCGCCGTGCCAGGACCAGCCCGAAGGCCAGACGATGGTGAGCGGCCACAGGGTAAAAATAAACATGAGGCCCATCACCATCAGCGCGATGCGCAGGTATTTGATGCGGTCAGTGTCGGTCATGGTTTTTTCTTTCGAACATCTGAGATCGCGCATTCAGGCTGCATGCAAAACTCTCCCGGCGGCGCAACGGCGCCAGGAGGCTTCTTGCGCAGCGCTTACTTGGCGGCCGGCTTGTACTCGGCCACGGCCTTGGCCAGGTCGCGGGTTTCTTCGCAATTGGCGCAGATGGCCTGCAGCTTGGCCAGCTGGGCGTCGGCCTGGGCCTTCTGGTTGGTCTTCAGGTAGGCGATGCCTGAATACTCCAGCGCGCCCTTGTGCTTGGGGTCCAGCGCCAGCGCCTTGCCGTAGGCGGCAAAGGCTTCGTCATACTTGCCCATCCAGCGGTTGGAATAACCGAGGTAGTTGTAGGCGTCGGCGTTCTTGGGGTTCTTGGCCACGACCTTGTTGAAGCTGTTCACCGCCTCAGCCCAGTTCTTGGCGTCGATGGCCTTCTTGCCGGCCGCGAAGTCATCGATCTGCGCGTTCTGCACCGGCGTGGTCTGGATGTCGGCCGCCGCGGCAGCGCCGGCGAGCGCCAGGGCGATGACGGGCAATGCGGCGAAGTTGCGAATGGAAATAGCGTTCATGTCGGGCTCCTTGAAATCTTGGTTGATTGAAATGCGCTGCAAATCAGCACCTGGGACTAACGAGGGAAACCGGGAAACGGATGCGGACGAGTTGTAATTTATTTGTAAACGCGCGGGTATATCCATTCCTGCGCGACTAAATCTCCCGCCTAGGCCGCCTCCTCCATGATGCGCGCCGTTCCTGACACCTTGATGGAAGCGCCGGGGGTGGGCGGAATTTCAGCCCGCAGGCGAGAGCGCATGCCCATGTCCTCACCCTGCACGATATCGATCGCGCCGCCATGAGGCCATCCCAGGTCGCGAAGGTAGCCCGCAAAAGCGGCCGTGGCCGCGCCCGTGGCCGGGTCTTCGTACACGCCGCCGGAGGCAAAGGGGTTGCGGGTGTGGAAAAGCCGGGGCGTCTGCGCATAGGCCAGGAGGATGGTTACCAAACCCGCCTTGTTCATGAGCTCGCGGCCCGCCGCCAAGTCATAACGCATGGCCGCCAGTTTTTCGCGGCTGTTCAGGACCAGCACCAGGTGGTCTGCGCCACCATGGGCCAATGCCGGCGCAATGCGCGGGTCCAGGTCGGCCGACTCATAGCCGAACAACTCCAGGGCGGCATCCACCAGCGCCCCTGGCGCACCTTGGCTGCGGGTAGGCGGCGACTGCAGCGCGGCGGCAATCGTGTCCCCGTTACGCCGGCCTTCCACCGTGATCTCGGCCTTGTTCAGGCTCAAGGCAAACACGCCATCGCCGTGCTGAAGCGCCAGCGCCGCGCCCAGGGCAATGGTGGCGTGGCCGCAGAAAGGCACTTCGGACTCCGGTGAAAAATAGCGCGCACGCCAGCCGTCGCCGCTGGGGACGGCGAAAACAGTCTCCGAAAAACCAACCTCCGCGGCGATGCGCTGCATCTCGCTGTCACCCGGAAACTGGCTGGTGATCATGACGCCGGCAGGGTTGCCGCCGGTGCTCCCATCAGAAAAGGCGGCGATCTTCAAAACTGTCATTTTTTTCCTTTTGTATGAAGAGAAACTATGAAGAGCAACGAAACGCGGGCGCTTTGACTCACCCAAGGCAAACTCAAATCGCTTGTTGCCATTGAAGGCCAAACGGCAGTATGCGCGGCCCGAACAAAAAATGCAGCACCCTGCGCCGGCTGCTTCCCGTGGATTTGGAGGAGGCATGCAGCAGTAGCGGCCGCATGGCCATCACGCCGCCGTGCCCCACAGTGCAGACAGCTTCGGTCCCCGCATGGCGGGCCGCGGCTGCGGCCTGCTCCTCCATCCGGCCGCTCAGGTGCGAGCCCGGCACTACCCGCAGCGGGCCGTCTTCGGCGCCGCAGGCGTCAATGTGCAAACGTAGCGCCACCAGCTGCTGCAGCAGCTCCGCCGGCGGCTGCACGTAAAGCACACCTTCCTTCTCGGACCAGCCGCCCAGGCTGGAGTGCTCCACGCGGGCGGCCACAGGAATGCTGAGGTCCTGATGAACCGGCACCAGCCAGTTGCGGGCCGCCGACTTTTCAAAATAGGTGCACTGCACGGCCGCGAAACCGGCCGGCAGCAAGGGCGCCAGCGCCGGGTGCCGGCGCAGGGTGGCCGCCAGCGCCCGGCACCAGTCCTGCGACAGCAGGCTGCGCGTTCCCGCCGAATCCGGGGAAACACCCGCTAGCCGGGAAGCGAGCGACTCGCATTCGGCGGGGCCCAGCACTTCTTCAATAAGCGCATAGCCCTGGCGTGTGAATGCGGTGGTGTCCATGTCGGCCGGGAATGCAGGCGTCACAGCATCGATTGAAACAGTGCCAGATACTGCGGGTGCTGCGAGATCGTGTTGTGCGAAGTCCCGGGCAGCATCTTGAGTGTGGCCGTTCCTTTCTTGAACTGCGCGTACAACTTTTCGGTGCTGGCCGCGGGGATGACTTCGTCGTGTTCGGCCGCAATCAGCAAGGTGGGCGCCGTGACCTTGGGCGCGTACTTCCAGGACTCGAACTTGTCTACCAGCAACCAGGAGATGGGAAAGTAGGGAAAGCGTTGCGCGGCCAGCTCCTGGATGCTGTTGTAAGGCGTCACCAGTATCAGGCGCGACACCGGCCGCTGGCTGGCGACCCAGGCGGCCACACCCGAACCCAGGCTTCTGCCCACCACGGTGACGTCCGCATGCGTCTTGCTGACATGGTCAAACAAAACCAGGGCATCGCTTTGCAGCGCCGCCTCAGTGGGGCTGCCGCTGCTGCCGCCGTAGCCGCGGTAATGAAGCAGGTAAATCGCATGGCCGGGAAATACCTGCGCAAAAGAGGGGAGGTTGGCCGAAACGTCTTCGGCGTTCCCCCCAAAGTAAACAATAGCTTTGGGTCCGGCTGCCTGCCGTGTGGTGATTGCCAGTTCCGCATCCTTGACCTGGAGCTGCTGCGTCGTGGCCGGGCCGCCCCAGGACTTCGGTTGGGGGAAATAAATCAGCGAGCGCTGGTACGCAAACAGCGCCGCGCAGAGAGCCAGGTAGCCCAGCAGCAGGATCGCTACAAAAATCGTCACCGCGCGCGCCATGGGTGGAGTTGTTGGCCGCAAAGGCTTACCACAGCTTGGCGCAATTACCGCTAAACACCACAGTCTCACCGGGCTTGGCGGCGTTGGCGTCCGCCTCGAGCGTCACCATTAGCTTGCCGACCTTGGACAGCAGCTTTTCAGAGGTGTCGGGCAGCATGGAAACCGCCGAGCCGCTGGTGGGCACCGCGCCCAGTGAAAACGCCGGGCCGTTGGCCGGTACGGCCCACAGCACCAGCTTGCCGGCGGCGGGCGGGGTGATGGGGCCTATGACCTTGACCGTCATGGTCTTGCCGTGGCGCAGCGAGCTGACCAGCAGCTTGCCGTTGCCCTGCGCGTCTGTCAGCAGGCCCACATAGCTTTGAGGCAGTTTCTCGCCCGAGCGCATCGCGAGCTGGTCGCTGGACATGAACAGCGTGGGCATGGCGAGAAAGAGCGCACTGGCCGCGATCACGCCCGCAGCCACGCCGCCAACACCAAAACCCGCCGGCCTGAGCCAACCCAGCCAGGAGGCTTTGCCCTGCGCTGCCTGCCGCGTACCCGCAGGTTGTGTGCGCGCCGCGATCGCCGCCCACACCCGGGGTGAAGGCTTGTGTGCCGGCACGGACAGCGCCAACTGGCCCAGGCGCGCCTCCCATTGCGCCACGCGCACCCGCACGTCGACGCGGTCGCGCTGCAAGCGCTCAAAACGGCGCCGCGCGCCGCCGGCCAGCGTGCCCAGCACATAGGCCGACGCCAGATGCTCCAGCAATTCGGGGTTGGTATATCTCATGACGCCACCACCCCCTGCGCGGCCAGGCAAGCCTTGAGCTTTTCAAGCCCGCGCCGTATCCAGGCTTTCACCGAGCCCAGTGGCGCACCCATCTGCGCGGCCACCTCGGTGTGCGACAGGCCCTGGTAATAGGCCAGCGCCAGGCTTTGCCGGTGGCTGCCTTCCAGGGCGTTCATGCAGCCTTCTATATGCAGGGCCTCGGTGGCCTGCTCCAGCAGCTGCATGGCGCTGGGAGCGGGGGCGGCGCTGCTTTCAATGTCCTCTTCGTCCAGCTCGCCGGCCTCGCCGGAACTGGGCAAGCCGCTCTCCTTGCGGCGCGCGCGTGCGCGGAAGGCGTCCAGCGCCTTGTTGCGGACGATGGCGATCAGCCACGTCATGGGTTGGATGGGTTGGCCGTCCACCTCGCTGCGGTAGCCGGCCGCGTTTTTCCAGATGCTCACATACGCCTCTTGCAGCACATCCTCGGCCGCCTGTCCTTGTCCCAATATACGAACGGCGACGCCAAACAGATGCGCATGGGTGCGTTCATAGATATCGGCAAAGCAGGCATGGTCGCCTTGCGCCGCCCCGGCGATCAGGGCTTGCAGGCTGCGGGTGTCCGGGTCGGGGGCCAGCTTCATGCGGCTGAGTATAGGGAGTTTGCGAATTTCACCAGGGCGGCCCATTCGGGCGGGGTTTTGACATTTTTTTCATAACAACCGCATCCGATCGGCCCCGGCCGGCGTTTGTCCCCGGTAGGCCGGACGCCGCGCCGGCCCACAGCCCCTTCGGCCACCGGCTTGTTGGGGTTTTTTTACCTTCTTTTTCTCTTTCCTTTAACCCAAAGCCCTGTCAATATGGTGCAGGGCTCCTCCCAGGAGATTGCCATGACATCGATCACAACCGCCGCCCAACCCAGCTTCCATGCGGGCCTTGTGGCTGCCGCCCTGTGCGCGGGCCTTTTGAGTGCCTGTGCCGGCGGCCCGGCCACGCAGGCCTATGCCGGCAAGCCGGCGCCCGCCGCGCTCAAGCCCGCCGACAACGAGCAGGCGGCCTTCACCTGGCATGCGGTGGGCTCGCAGATTTACGAGTGCCGCGCCAGCGACAAGGGCGGCTGGGCCTGGGTGTTTGTGGCGCCCGAGGCCGATCTCTACAACCAGAAGGACGAAAAAGTCGGCACCCATGGCGCCGGCCCGAACTGGACGGCGCTGGACGGCAGCAAGACCGTGGGCACCGTCAAGGCGCGTGCCGACGGCGAACGGCCCGGCGACATTCCGCTGTTGCTGCTGACGGCCAAATCCGCCGGCAGCCCCGGCAAGATGGCGGCCGTCACCAGCGTGCAGCGCCTGAACACCGAGGGCGGCAATGCGCCGGCCAAGGGTTGCGCCACGCAGGCCGATGCGGGCAAGCGCGTCAAGGAAGGCTATACCGCCGACTACGTCTTCTTCGCCGCGAAAAACACCTGAAGCGAGTGCAGCATGTCCGTGCTCAAGAACCTCTTTAGCGCCAGCAAGAGCCCCAAGCCCGGGGCCACCGGGCCTGAAACCGGCCCGGTGAAGATGAACCTGGACGAGCGCATGGAGTTCCGGCGCGAGATGCTGTATGAAGCCATCCGGGTGACCATGCAGGCCCACGGAATTTTGTCGGCCAGCTACAAATTCCGTGTGGTGCGCAATGACAAGCGCGGCCACCAGTACATGGTGCTGATAGACCTTTCCACCGATTTCCTGGACAACCGCGAAGGCCAGCCCGCCCGGCTGGTCGAAGTAGGGACCGCCATCGCCAAAAATGCCCTTGCGCGCTACAACCTGCTGGTCAGCGGTGTGTACTGGCAGGTCAATGAGCAGATCCAGGGTTTCGAGGCCAGCCGCCCCGCCTCGCTGCGCGCCGGCCAGGAAACAGTCGGCCCGCCGGCGCCGGTGCGGCGCCACGAGCGCGCCACGGCGGAAGAGCTCGCCGCCTTTGAAGCCGCCTGGGAGAAGGGCCGGGCCATGCAGATCGGCGACCGCATCTATTCGTCCGACCTGGCGCCGCTGGAGCCGGATTCGCAAAAGGACGACAGCCGGCGTTAAGGGTGAGCTGCAGGCCGGCTAGCCCCTGCGCTGCCGCGGCAACACCGTGAGCCGCATGACGTTTTTCGCCAGCACCGTCCCCACCGTGACCTGCTGCGGCGCGATGTCTATCAGCTGGTCGGCTTGCCAGACCTTGACCTGGGCCATGCCCTCCGGCAGGTCCTCAAAGGTCGCGATGCCTTCGCTGCTGGTCTTGCCGGCCCAGGGCGAGTCGCTCGCATAGATGTAGCCGCGCATGGAGCCGTGGATAAAGCAGCCCAGCAGGGTTGCGCCCAGCACGCCGGCCTTGTCCAGCGTCACCTCGCCGGACCTGGCGGGTTTGCCTTCAGTCTTGCCTTCCAGCCGCAGCTCGAAGCCGGCATTTGCGGCACTGAACTGGCCCATGCCGGCCGGCGAACTGCGCACATGATGGTCCCAGGGATCGTTGTTGACGAACTGCAGCTTCGCGCCCACGGGCACCACCGTCACGGCCGGGACGAACTGCATCTTTTCCTGGCTGATGGTGGCCTGTGGCGGCAGCGGGTTTTTGGGCCTGGCGTTTTTGTTGGCGGGTTCCACCACCACCACAGCATCCTGCACCGGCTTGCCGTCCTTGTCGAGCACCGACACCACCAGGTTGCCTGCCCGCGCCGCGGTGCCCAGCACCAGCAGCGCTGCAAGGGCCGTGTATTGCATCATGCGCTTGTTCATGGCCTGGCCGCGCTTTCCGGCGGCGTGATGATGTCGCGGTTCATAGGCGCGAGCAGGGCCAGCATCTCGTTCTGTTTGCGAAACGGAATGCCCCTGGCGTCCATGCTTTGCTGCAGCACTTCCACCAGCGCATGGAAGTCCGATTTTTTGATGTCCAGGTTGGCATGCGCGCTTTTCATGTCCGCGCCCTTGTAGACGCAAGGCCCGCCGCCCAGGGCGCAGAACTGCTCGACCAGTTGCTCCTTCACGCGCTGCTGGTTTGCAGGCTGGAAGTGCGGGCCGGTGCGCGGGTCGGCCAGCAGGCGAACCATGAAGTCATCCATCAGCGCGACCAGGCCGGGCTTTTCGCCAAAGGCTTTGTAGAGCTGGTCGTTGTGCGGAGTGCTTTGCGCCAAGGCGGCGGCCGCGGGCAGCAGGCTGCCGGCCGCGAGCGCCAGGCAGATCAGTGTTTTCTTCATGAGAGGCTCCCTGGATGAGTACTAAGAGGTGTTCAGAATGCGACCTGGGCGGAAAGGTAGTAGCCGGTCTGCTTGCGGCTGCCGGTGGTCGCGGGCACGATCACGCCCAGGTCCACATAGGCCAGCGTGAGTGAGAGGTTTTTCGTCGGTGCCCAGGCGATGAAGAGGTCCTTCCAGTCTTCCGAGCGCAGGCCATCGCCCAGGCCGGCAGAACGGCCGGCGCCTTCAAGCTTGTTGCGCATAAAGCGGTACTCCGCACCGATGGCGATGTTTTTGCTGAGCAGGTAGGCGATGGAGAACTCCGGCTGCAACGAGTATTTGCCTTCATTCCCGCCCAGGGTTGCCCCGTAACCCAGCAAGCCGTTCTGGTTGGCCTTGGTGGCGCGCAAGGTGCCGTTGAGCAGCAGGCTTTGCCCCAGGAAAAGCTTGGTCGCGCTGACATACACGTCCATCCCATGCCGCTTGGCGCCCAAGGCATTGAGCGTGGGGTCCAGCCCGGTGGACCCCAGGGTCTTGTACTGCAGCCCCACCGCCACTTGCGGCATCAGGGTATCGCTGTCGAGCACGGCATCGCCCAGCACACGCAGCTTGGCGCCTACGATGGTCTGCTTCAGGTGCAAGCCCGGCAGGCCCAGCGCCACGCCGGTGTCTCGCGTGTTGAAGTCCTGCCGCGCGATGGATAGCTCATAACGGTCGTTGATGCCGACCGCGGCTCCATAGATGTTGAGGCCGTAGTCGCGCGTACCAACGTGCGTCAGGTAAGCCGAGCCGCCGGTTTCGCCCGCCGTGGCGTTGCTGCCGATCACAGCCCAGGGCGTCAGGCCGCCGCCGGCCGCTCCTTCTATGGTGCTGACGCCGCCGGTGAGGAGGAGTTTGCCGGTGTCGGCTTGGGCTGCCGTGCCTGCGGTCAGGAGGAGGGCGGTGAGGAGGGGTAGGGCTTTTTGCATGATGTGGTTTGGGGCTTGTTGTTTTGGGAGTACGCGGGGGGAGGGGGAGTGGATTCAGATTTTTGAAATTTCTATGGAGATGGGTTTTGTCCTGATGTCTGTTGTCTTTGCTTGGAGTTGCTGGCCGGGGATTGCCCGGCGGCAACTCACTTTTAGCGAAACCCGCAAAGCGGGTTTTCTTTTGTTCGCCAAAAGGCGCGCTAAGCGCGCGGGGTTCGCTCACTTCGCGTAGCGAAGTTACGCGAACACCAAAAGTAAGCAAAAGAAAAGGCGACCCTGGTTGCTGCGTCCCTCCGCTTCGCTACGGGCAACCTGCGGTGCTCGGTCCAGACGGGGTCAAAAACAACTCGCCTTCGGCTCAAACAAGTTTTTGCCCTGATCCGTCTGGCCCTGCGCTCCTCGGCGCATCCACAAGGGGACCCGGAATACCGAACAGCCAAATACCCAACAGCCGAAGACAGAACCCCAAATACCTGAAGAAACAAGGACTCGCCACGGCGAGTCCTTGTTTGTCTTTGTCCCCGCTCCCGATCCCGATTGCCCCGTCCTGGCTGGGCCGAGGAGCGCAGAGACAAGCGGATCAGGGATCGCGATTGTCTGAGCGAAGCGCAGCGTAGCGAGTTCGAGCGAGACCCCGCTTGGCTCGAGCACCGCAGGTTGCCCCGGAGCGAAGCGCAGGGGACCCAGACTGCGGGTCGCCTTTCTTTTGGTGACTTTTCTTTGGCGAAGCAAAGAAAAGTTACTGGCCGCCGGGCCACTCCCGGCCAACCACCGTCAGCAGAGAAAGCGGCGTAAAGAAAAGAACAGCGGGAAAGGGAGGGGCGGGCGCGCCAGCCGGAGCAAGACCCGGCACCCTTATTTGTCGCCTGAGGAACACGCAGTCACCCCAGCGACTGCTAGTATCCTGGCCCATGAACCGCCGCACCTTCCTGGCCACCACAACGGCCGCCCTGACCGGAGATTTCGCCATGGCCGACCTGCCCAAAGTAGGCTCACTCGACGACGCTCTGCGCTGGCTGGAAACGCTGGACAAGGCGGCCAGCGTCAAAACCACGGGCCAATGGCCCATGGTGTCGGTGCTGGAGCACATGGCGCAGAGCGTGGAGATGAGCATGGACGGTTTTCCCCAGCCCAGGAGTGCCTTCTTCCAGAACACGGCCGGCTCGGCGGCGTTTGCGTTTTTCAAATGGCGTGGGCAGATGAGCCACAGCTTGAGTGAGCCGATTCCGGGGGCGGCGGCATTGCAGCGCGAAGGCGACTGGCGGCCCGCGTCTGCGCGGCTGCGTGCCGCCATCGAGCGCTTCACGCGCCACCAGGGTCCGCTCAAACCGCACTTTGCCTATGGCGCGCTCAGCAAGGCCGACTTTGCGATGGCCCATGCGTTTCACATCGCCAACCACCAGGATGAGATCGTGGTGGTGGCGAAGGCCTAGGGCTTCACTGCCCGGGAGCCGCGGCTCTTCTTCGCCTGGCTTTTTTGCCGGCTCTTGAGAAACGCCAGCAGCCGGTGTTCCGCTGCATAGAGGCGGCGTATTTTTTTTCCGGTTTCAAGTTGCGGCCACAGTTTTGCCATGGCCTGGGCGTCCTGTGCCAGCTCGCCGCCCAGTGCCAGAACAGCCGGGTGGATATACGATTTTTTGCAGACTGCGGGCGTGTTGCCCAGCAGTCGTGCCACTTCCTGCAACACCGCCTTGGCGCTATAGCCGACTGCCGCCGCGTCGTCGCCGCTCACGCTGCACGCGAGGCGCGTGAGCTCCAGCGCCTGCACCGTGCCGTGCCAGGTGCGAAAGTCTTTCGCGGTGAAGCGCTCACCATCCTTGCCTTGCAGGATTTCCGCCAGGTAGTCGTTGACGTCGCCCGAACCCACCGCGCGCAGCTCGCCGTTCCCGTCCTCGTACTGGAATAGCTGTTGGCCCGGCAACTGCTGGCAGCGCCGCACCACCGCCGCGACCTTGGGGTCGTCGACCTTGAGCTCCTGCATCACGCCGCTCTTGCCGCGAAAGCGCAGGCGCAGCGTCTTGCCGCGCACGCCGGCATGCGGGTTGCGCAGCGTAGTCAGGCCGTAGGAGCCGTTCTCCCGCGCGTATTCGTCGTTGCCCACGCGCACAAAGGTTGTGTCCAGCAGGCGCACCAGTGTTGCCAGCACCAGCTGGCGGCTCACGGGTGCATTGCGTCGCGGCGCGAGGTCGCGCGCTACCCGGGCGCGTATGCGCGGCAAGGCCCTGCCGAAGGCCTGCAGCCTCTCAAATTTATTTTCGCCGCGCAGGGCTTGCCAGTCGGGGTGGTAGCGGTACTGCTTGCGGCCGCGCGCGTCATAGCCGGTGGCCTGCAGGTGGCCGTCGGGCCTGGGGCAGATCCAGACGCGTGTGTAGGCCGGTGGAATCGCCAACTTGTGGATGCGGCGGATCTCTTCCGGATCCTTGATCCACCGGCCGGCGCTGTCGCGGTAGCGAAAGCCCTTGCCGCTTTTGAGCCGTGCCAGGCCGGGCATGTCGTCGCTCACATAAACCAGGCCGGAGCCCTTGAGCTCAGGCAGCACGCCGGCCTTGGCTGAAGGAGGAGGTGATGGGCCTGCGGGCATAGGCCTGCATTGTGTGAAGCGCCGTGGCACCGGGGCTGTAGGACCCAACCGCTTTGCGCGGCGGGCGCAAGCCGTGGCGCCAAGCCCTGCTCAGAACAGCTGGTCGGTGGTGTTCGCCTCCGCGCGCTCCGATGCGGCGGCAGGTTTTTTCTCGTCGGGAAGCGGCACTTCATCGGCGCGCGCCAGGTTGGAGGCGCGCACACCGAGCAGGCGCAATTTTTTCTCCAGCGGCACGCGCTTGAGGCACTGCCCGGCCAGCCGGCGTATGGCCGCGCCGTCGTCCGTGTAGCTGTCCGAAGTCAGGTCGCGCGTGGCGATCTTGAAGTCGTCGTAGCGCAGCTTGATGCCTATGGTTTTGGCGACATAGCCCTTGCGCCGCAGGTCCTCGCCCAGCCGCAGGCACAGGTCGGTGAAGATGGCGCCCAGTTCGGCCTTGTGGCGCACCGCGTGCAGGTCGCGGTCGAAGGTGGTTTCGCGGCTCATGCTGACCGGCTCGCTCTCGGTCACCACCGGGCGGTCGTCGCGGCCCCAGGCGGCCTCGTGCATCCAGGCGCCTGTGGCCTTGCCGAAGTTGTCCACCAGCCAGCCCACATCCTGCGCGGCCAGCTCGCCTATGGTGTGGATGTGCAGCTTCGCGAGCTTTTCTCCCGCCTTGGGGCCTATGCCGTTGATCTTGCGCACATGCAGCGGCCAGATCTTTTCCTGCAGGTCGGATTCGTAAATCACGGAAATGCCGTTGGGCTTGTTGAACTCGCTGGCCATCTTGGCCAGCAGCTTGTTGGGCGCCACGCCGACCGAGCAGGTCAGGCCCGTCTTCTCAAAAATCGCCTTCTGGATCAGCCGCGCCAGCACGCGCCCGCCTTCGCGCTGGCCGCCCGGCACATCGGTGAAGTCGATGTACACCTCGTCCACGCCGCGGTCCTGCATCAGCGGCGCGATCTCGGTGATGGTGCTCTTGAAAAGCTGCGAGTACTTGCGGATCTCCGCGAAATCCACCGGCAGCACAATCGCCTGCGGGCACAGCTTGGCCGCCTTCATCATGCCCATGGCCGACCCCACGCCGAACTGCCGCGCCGCATAGGTGGCCGTGGTGATCACGCCGCGGCCCACATAGTCCTTGAGCAATGGAAAGCTTTCCACCGGGATGAAGCGCAGCGGGCGCTCCCCCTGCGCCGCGCGCAGCTCCTCGTCCACCTTGCGCCAGCCGCCGCCTATGACCACCGGCAGGCCCTTGAGCTGCGGGTAGCGCAGCAGCTCGACGGACGCGAAAAATGCGTCCATGTCGAGGTGGGCGATGCGGCGGATTTTGGACGGGTCGGAAGGCATCAGGTCGCTCTGCGGTTGAGCATAGCAATTCGGAGTGCTGGCAAATATTTACCCCGCTATTTTCTTAGGATTCTTCTAAAATTTCGCCTTCGCCAAAACGCAGTGCAAGCGTGCGAGTCAATGCGGGCAGGCCCCGCCCTCAATAACAAGACAGAGCAGGACGGGGAAAGACACGATGAAGCGATGGATCAAATGGACCGCGGGCACAGCCGGCGCGGTGGTGTTGCTGCTGGCGGGCACGGCGGTGGTCGGCAGCCAGATGGCCGAGCGCAAAAGCCAGCGGCAGGTCAAGGTGGCTGTGCAGCCGGTGGCCATTCCGGCCACGGCCCAGGCGCTGGAGCGCGGCGCCTACCTCTACAACTCGCGCGGCTGTGCAGACTGCCATGGCGCCAACGGCGCGGGCCGCGAATTCATGAATGACGGCAAGGGCATGCGCCTGGCCGGCCCCAATATTTCACCCGGTGAGGGCAATGTGGTGGCGCGCTACACACCCGAAGACTGGGTGCGCACCTTGCGCCATGGCGTCAAGCCCGACGGCCGGCCGGTGTTCGTCATGCCCAGCGAAGACTACAACCGCCTGACCGACGAGGACCTGGGTGCGCTGGTCGCCTACGTCAAGGCCCTGCCGCCCAAAATCGGCGGCGCCGCCGTGCTTGACCTACCCCTGCCGGTGCGCGTGCTGTATGCCTTTGACGCCATCCAGGACGCCGCCCAGAAAATCGACCACACCCTTCCGCCTGCCAAACCCGTTGCCGAAGGCGTGACCGTGGCGCACGGCGCCTACGTCGCCACGATGTGCATAGGCTGCCACGGCGCGGGCCTGGCCGGCGGCAGGATTCCCGGCAGCCCACCCGACTGGGCGCCCGCCGCCAACCTCACGCCCGGCGAAGGCAGCGCCATGCCGCGCTACAAGGACGCCGGCGCCTTTGTCGCCATGCTGCGCAGCGGCAAGCGTCCCGACGGCACGGCCATCATCGTGATGCCCTTTGAGTCGCTGCGCACGCTCAATGATGTGGACGCACAGGCGCTGTACGCGTATTTGCAGACGGTGCCGGCGCGGCCGTTGGGGCAGCGGTAAGCGCGGGTAAATGGCGGCCAGGTCCGCCGCCGCTCTGGCATCATGGCCGGCTTGCCATCTCTCATTTTGGAAGCCAACCCCATGCCCTCACAAGCCACCGGAACCTTCGAAGTCAATCTCGTCCCACAAGCGCTGGCCAATGCGGATGCCGGCCCGCTGATGGGGCGGCTCTCCATCAACAAAACCTTCAGCGGCGACCTGCAGGCCACCAGCCAGGGCGAGATGCTGAGCGCGGGCACGGCCATCAAAGGCTCGGCCGGCTATGTCGCGATGGAACGCGTGACCGGCACGCTGCACGGCAAGCGCGGCAGCTTTGTGCTGCAGCACAGCGGCACCATGAACCGCGGTGCGCCGCAACTGACGGTCAGCGTGGTGCCTGATTCAGGGACCGATGAACTCACGGGCCTGGGCGGCACCCTGGGCATACAGATTGCCGATGGCAAGCATTCGTATGTGATGGCGTATGAGATTGCGCCGCTGGCGTGATCTAACGCTATAGAGACACTCGCCTTTGTTGTCTTTGGGATCGCCTTTCAGCATTTGGGTAATTTTCCCGTGCCCAACAAGCGGAGCTGAAATATTTTTGGACGAGTTGGTTTGTCAAGTCACTCACTGCGACGCGCATGCCACTTCTTCCCAACTCTGTGCGAACAACTACTGAGAAGGTATTCAATTCAAGTGAGTTTGAATTGAGGTTGCCTTCGCATCGCTGATGCGCGCCGGATTCTGCCAGAAGCTTATGAAATTGATAAGCGCTGAATTTCCCAGCCGGAAGATTTTGTTGTCTCATACGCACACATAAGACTTCCCTCATGCAGATGGGGGGTGACAGGTGCAATGCCTGTTACTAGACTGCGTGCTCATTTGCCTGGTTGGCGCGCGATAAGAAGAAATCAAGCGGGGAGTTCATGGGATTGTTTCAATGGTTGGCGCTGAGCGTGTGCGGTTCGGTCGGCCGCAGTCGTCCGTGGCTGCAAATCTTCAACCATCATCTAGCTACACCTATGGCAACGCAGGCCAGATGACGGGCGCCACGCTGCTCGGCGGTACCACCCTGGGCTACAGCTACGACGCCGCCCACCGCCTGACCGGCGTGACCGGCGCCAAGGGCAACACCATCACCTACACCCTGGATGCTGCAGCCAACCGCACAGGCGAGCAGGTTAAAGACCCCTCGGGCGCCTCGCAAAGAAGCATCACCCGCGTCTATGACGCCTTGAACCGAATCCAACAAATTACGGGAGCGAGCAATTGAAAACCGATATCCTCACAAACTGCAGAAATCTGGGGTTGATCGTTTTGTCAGCATGGGTGCTGTCGGCTTCGGCGCAGGCCACCCCAACCTACAGGTTCCCGCCCAATGCCTGCGGCGCTTCGGGGTATTACCCGGCGGCGGCGGGTGCTTGCACGGCTGGCGCGAACGCCATCGTCGCCTGCGGGAACAAGTTGGTGCCGGCGGCCGTGCGCACCTTGACGAGCGCGACCTTGACGGGGATGACTTGCAACGCGGTCTACCACGGTGTGCAGGTTTCGAACAACAGCAACTTCGATGACACCTTCTCCTTTGCGGTTGCCGAGGAGTTGCCCCGTCCTGCAGCGGATTCCTGCAATTGCGGGAAAGACGGAATGGAAACCGCCAAGCCCATCAATCCGGCAACCGGGGAGAAGGCACTCGACGATCAAGGCTATGCCGGCGGCGGGCCGCACGCCTTAAGCCTGCTGCTCAGCTATCGAAGCGGCCGCGTGGTGGGTGCTCTCACGGGATCGGCTGGTGCGGGCATGGGCCAGGCCTGGTCCCACAGCCACCGCGTCTACCTCCGGCTGGAAGGTGAGGCGGGAACGCCCGGCCACACCGCCAATCTTTATTTCGGCGACGATACCTTGCGCATCTTCGGCTGGGACACAAGCAGCGGCGCATGGCTCCCGGCCAACAGCGTGGACACTCTGACGGCCAACAGCGGGGGGTTTCTGTACAAGCGGCAGGAAGATGACAGCGCGTGGCAATTCGATGCCACAGGCAAGCTGCTCACGATGACCCGGCGCAACGGCTGGGTTACCACCTATGCCTACAGCACCGGTGCCACTTCCAGCACCATCGCCCCGGTGCCCGGCCTGCTGATCGCGGTCAGCAACCAGTTCGGCCGAAGCCTTGGTTTTACCTACAACGCCGCCAGCCAGCTCGCGAGCGTCACAGCCAATGGCGACCAGATCGCCAGCTACACCTACGACGGTACGGCGGAGACTTCACGCCTGACCGCCGTGAGCTACCCCGGCAATGCCGGCGGCAGCGTCAGCAAGACTTACCTGTACGAGAACACCGCTTTCCCGCAGCTGGTCACCGGCGTCATCGACGAAACCGGCAACCGCCTGGCAACCATCGCTTACGACAGCCAGGGCCGGGCCACCAGCAGCGGCTATGCGCTCGGCGCGGGTCTGTACAGCGTGAGCTACGCCACTGCAGGCGACGCGGTGGTAACCGACCCGCAGGGCACGATACGCACCTACCACTACGGCACCAATGCCGGCCGGCTCGCCGTCACCAGCGCCGATAAACCCAGCGGCACAGGCGTAAATTCGGCCGCCAGCCGGGTGCAAGACACCAACGGATTTATCACGCAGGAGACCGATTTCCTGGGCGTAAACACCACGTACACCTGGGACGTCAACCGGCGCCTGCCTTTAACGACCACCCAGGCTGCGGCTTTACCGGAGGTGCGAACCACTACAACCCAGTGGCACCCGACATTCAGGCTGCCCGTGCTGGTGACTGAAGCAGGTCGAACCACCGCCTACACCTACGACGCGCAAGGCAACACGCTGAGCCAGACCGTCACCGACACCGCCAGCAATCTGACTCGTACTACCAGTTGGACTTACAACCCCCAAGGCCAGCTAGCCACCGAAACGACCAGCGGCATCGTCACCCAGACCTATGGCTATTACGGTGCCACCAGTTTCAGCGGCACTGCACCCAATGAGGTGGGCTACACGGCAGGTGACCTGCAAAGCATCACCAATGCGGTGGGGCACGTCACGCAGTTCACGCTGTACGACAGGGCCGGGCGGGTCAAGCAGATGATTGACCCCAAAGGCGTGGTGACCGACATGACTTACACGTCAAGAGGCTGGGTCAGCAGCGTGACGGCGACACCGCCTGGCGGTACCCCTCGCACAACGAGCTACACCTACGACAACGCAGGTCAGATGACGGGGGTCACCTTGCCCGACGGCACCACGCTGGGCTACAGCTACGACGTAGCCCATCGCCTGACCGGTGTGACCGACGCCAAAGGCAACACCGTCACCTACACCCTGGATGCCGCAGGCAATCGCACAGGCGAGCAGGTCAAGGATTCGTCGAACACCCTGCAAAGAAACATCACGCGCGTCTATGACGCGCTGAACCGAGTCCAACAAGTTACGGGAGCAAGCAATTGAAAACCACAATCCACAAATTGATGCACAAGACTTCCAGCGGCATGTTCAAAACCCCCGCCATAGCGCTGCTGTGCAGCCTGGGCTCGCTCATGTTCGCCATGCAGGCCTCGGCCCAGTCCATGACCTGGCAGTACGGCTACGACGCCATGGGCCGGCCCACCACGGTGGTGGACCCTAACGGCCAAACCAGCTACACCTATTACGACAGCCTGGGGCGCCCCATCCAAACCCAGCAGCCGGCCAACACCGGCAGTAGCAGCCCCACCGTCACCGGCTTTGGCTACAACGCTGCCGACGGCCTGACCCAGGTCACTGACCCGCGTAACCTGGCTACCACCTACAGCCCGAATGGCCTGGGCGACGTCACTGGCCAGAGCAGCCCCGATACGGGCGCGAGCCAGTACACCTATGACGCCCTCGGCAACATGCTGAGCAAGACCGATGCACGCGGAAAGCTGACCCAGTACACCTACGACAGTCTTGATCGCCTTAAAACCATCAGCTATGCCACCGGCATTGGCACTGTCTTTGAATACGATGGCGGGGCCACTCCCACACCGGCGGTCATAGGCGAACTCACCAAGATCACCGATGCATCTGGCCAGGTGACCTACAGCTATGACACCATGGGCCGCAAGACCGGAAAGACCCAGACCACGGGTGCCAAGACCTTTACGGTCGGCTACACCTGGGGTGACACGGGGAGCGCACTCGACAAGCTGATCGCGATCACTTACCCAAGTGGAGCAAGGGTCAACTACAGCTACGACAGCTATGGCGATGTGTCTGGGATCACCGTGAACCCGCCGAACGCCAATGGCGTGGGCACTAACACCGGCAGCACCTTGCCCATGCTGAGCGCCATTACCCGCAATGCCGAAAGCAAGCTCACCGGCTGGACCTGGGCCAGCACCAAGACGCAAGCTATCAGCTATGACGCCAACGGTCAGATCAGCGCGTACAACCTGGGTGACTCAACAGGAACAGGCTCCGCAGCAGGTATCCGCCGCACCGTCGGCCGGGACAACGCCGGGCGCATCACCGGCTATACCCACACCAACAGCGGAACACCCGTTTCAGCCTCAGACCAGGGCTTTGGCTATGACAACCTCAATCGCCTGGTCAGTGCGACCCTGGGTGCGACCACCACCAGCTACAGCTACGACGCCACGGGCAACCGAAGCACCAAGGTGATCGGCGCCACGACCTATACCAACACCATTGCCACTACCAGCAACAAGCTGACCCAGACCCAGGATGTGGGCGGCACGGCGACCATACAGCACGATGCGGCCGGCAATATCACGAGTGACGGCACCAACACCTTCACCTACAGCGACCGTGGGCGTATGGCCACGATGACGAATGCCGGTGGGACTGTTACCTACAGCTACAACGCGCTGGAAATGCGTGTTGGAAAGACTGGACCGACGGCACTTGTTCCAACCGGTGCGGCTTACTATGTCTATGACGAAGAAGGCAAGCTGCTGGGTGAATACGACGCCAATGGCGTTCCGCTCTACGAAACCATCTATCTGGGCGTCCCGGTTGGTGTGGTCAAGCAAACAGGCACGGCAGGTGCAAGCAACATTGTGATCAGCCTGTACAACGTCTCGACAGATCAGGTCGGCGCGCCTCGCGTCATCACGCGGCAGGGTGACGAAGCGATCGTATGGCGCTGGGATACGGCTGAGGCATTTGGCGCGACGGCACCTGACCAAAATCCCAATAGCCTGGGAATCTTCAGCTTTAACCAGCGGTTTCCCGGTCAAGTGTTTGACGCCGAAAGTGGCTTGTTCCAGAACTGGAACCGGGAATACAGCACGCGCATCGGGCGGTATATGCAGTCTGATCCGATTGGACTGGCTGGAGGTATCAATACTTATGGCTATGTTGGTGGAGATCCACTAGGCGCGGTGGACCTGCTGGGATTGTTTGAAGTCGAGGGCTATCCCAGCGCAGTATTTGATAAACGGAAGTATCCAAAAAAAGTCCGGGATCTCTATAACTATGCGGGCCATTTGGAGAGGCTTCTCATAAAGAACTGTCCCGGCAATAAAAAAGCAAAAGAGTTGTTCGATACATGGGTTGCTAAGATCTCACCCCGCTGGGCCGATCCCGTCACTAAATATAAGGAGAGGACAACTGAATTCACGGAACCATTCTTCGATGAAAAGGTATATGAAATAGGAAAACCGGGTCCTCTCTTCGTCTTTATGCATGAGTTCATGCACCTTACTGACTCCAACTATGCGAAGAGTCGTGCAACCTCGACCGGGGAGTACATTAATGCATTTACTAGAGGCACATCCAACGATCTTCCCTTTGAAAAAGATGCTGACCAGCTTGTTCGCGATTTAATGAATGGAAAATGCCCATGCGACTAATACTCTTTCTTGCTGTGTTTTTGTTCTCGTCAGTTACGTCCACTACGGCGCTAGCGCGGTCTTGGGTTTACTACGATGTCCGCGAGCCAAAAAATCAGTTCGTTCTTGAAAGTAATCCAGATAGAAGTGCCTGGCTAGACATCGGCGGTAGTGCAGAGTTTTGCGGAGGTAAGGATCCGTATCTGTGCTTTCGGGCGGGAGACTTTCAGTTTGCAGTACCGAAGGGATTTCGGGGAAAAGAGGTGGAATGGACGCATGAAGGGACCTTATACCAAGTGTCGGGTATGAGTCGTCGTTATATTCTTGGCCAACAATACATGGTTTACTTTATTGAGAGGGATTTGGGCCAGCATAGGCTTCGCTTTCTTTATTCGCGCGAAACGGGGTTGATCGCTATTACAACTGTTGGTGCTGCGCAAGGGATGGTTCTCATGTTGAGTGAGAAGTGTGGCTATGGTGCACCGCCTCGCTGCTATAAGTCCAAATGAGCGGTTGAATGCGCTGCTCCTTGATCTGTTGAATTGCAGTCCAGCTTGAGCCGGGCTTGCCATCAACGCCAGACCCACGCTTCTTATGACCAAATGGCGCTCGCGGTGCACGGGCGTCATCCTCATTTCGTCGCTTTTCCAAACCGGCAGAGCAGGGTTTACGTGGGTCGAAGCTGAAATGGAAATTACTGATCTAACCGGATGAAATCTCTGTGGAGTTCAACAGCAGCGCCCGTGTTTGGCGCAAGCCACAATGCCCGGGGCCGGAATCGAACCAGCACGTCTTTCAGCGATGGATTTTGAGTCCCTTGCACCCGACTTTCAATAAGTCCCAGGCACAAAAATCCCAGTATCCACCGCCTTGACATCCGTCCGCCCACAAAACGCCATCGTCAAATCCAGCTCCTTGTGGATGATCTCCAGCGCCTTGGTCACGCCCTGTTCGCCCATGGCGCCCAGCCCATAGAGGAAGGCGCGGCCTATGTAGGTGCCTTTGGCGCCCAGGGCAATGGCCTTGAGCACGTCCTGGCCGGAGCGTATGCCGCCATCCATGTGCACTTCGATCTGGTTGCCGACGGCGGCAATGACCTCGGGCAGGCACGAGATGGAGGACATCGCGCCATCCAACTGGCGGCCGCCGTGGTTGGAGACGATGAGTGCATCGGCGCCGGAGTTGACTGCTAGCTTGGCGTCCTCGACGTCTTGTATGCCTTTGAGGATGAGCTTGCCGCCCCAGCGCTTCTTGATCCACTCCACGTCGCCCCAGTTAAGGGCGGGGTCGAATTGCTTGGCTGTCCATTCCGAGAGGGAACCCATGTTCTCCACGCCTTTGACGTGGCCCACGATGTTGCCGAAGTGGCGGCGCGGGGTGCCCAGCATGCCCAGGCCCCAGCGCGGTTTGGTCATGAGGTTGAGGATGGTCGCCAGTGTGGGCTTGGGCGGGGCGCTCAGGCCGTTCTTCAAATCCTTGTGGCGCTGGCCGAGGATCTGCAGGTCTAGCGTGAGCACCAGCGCCGAGCAATTGGCGGCCTTGGCGCGGTCTATCAGGCTTTCGATAAAGGCGCGGTCCTTCATCACATAGAGCTGGAACCAGAAGGGGTGGCGGTCCGTGCCGGCGGCCACGTCTTCGATGGAGCAGATGCTCATGGTCGACAGCGTGAAGGGGATGCCGAATTTTTTGGCGGCGCGCGCGCCGAGGATTTCACCGTCGGCGTGCTGCATGCCGGTCAGGCCGGTGGGCGCGATGGCGACGGGCATGGCCACCGGCTGGCCGATCATGGTGGTGGCCGTGCTGCGGTTCTCCATGTTGACGGCGACGCGCTGGCGCAGCTTGATCTTCTGGAAATCGCTTTCATTGGCGCGGTAGGTGCTCTCCGTCCACGAGCCGGAATCGGCATAGTCGTAGAACATGCGGGGCACGCGCTTCTTGGCCAGGACGCGCAGGTCTTCAATGTTGGTGATCACGGGCACGGTCTTATCTCCTCAGGGGCTAGAACTGTTCACGGTCTAAACGCGGCCCCGTTTAGACCGTGAACAGGTTCTGATGCTAAGGGTTTGGGCGCCTGCCGGGTTTGAATAAATTTTGCCGGGGTCCAAATTATTTCAACACGGCTGCCGCAGCGCCTGCCTTGGCCTCGCGCACACCGGCGCCGCGCACCTCGAAGCGGATTTCATCGGCCACCTTGCCACCGGCATCGACCAGCTGCACCACATGCCGGCCCGGCCAGGGCATCCATTGCGCCTGGGGCCCGCGCGCGAATTCCTTGCCGTCCATCAGCCAGCGCGTGCCGCGGCCTTCGGCGCTGAAGCTGATGCGCTGGTGTTTGGGCGGGATGTCCGGGTCCAGCGCGATGATGGTGCCCGTCGTGGGCGCGGTGATGCGGGGCGGAGCGTCGGGCTCGGCCCCGGGTTTTTTGCCGGGCCGGGAGGCCTTGGCCGGGCGGGTATCGCTGCCTGAATTCAGGGCAAAGACTACCTGCTCCGTACCCTGGATAAACCATTCGTTGCGCGCCGCCTCCAGCGGCGTGCCGCCCTGGTTGCCGAACTGCGTGCGGCTTTGCACCAGGCCGGCCGGCGGCGAGGGCGCGCGGCTGCGTTCGGTCTTGTGCAGGTAATTCATGATCGCCGCCCAGATGGGCGCCGCGCCGCTGGTGCCGCTCACGTCCCACATGGGCGCGCCGCTGGCATTGCCCACCCACACACCCACGGTGTAGCGCTGCGAAAAGCCCATGGCCCAGTTGTCGCGCATGTCCTTGCTGGTGCCGGTTTTCACGGCCGTCCAGAAGCGTGTGGCCAGGATGCTGTCGGTGCCGAAGGTGCGGGCGCGCGCCATGGGGTCGGCCATGATGTCGGTGGCGATAAAGGCGGCGCGCGCGTCCAGCGCGGGCCTGAAGACGGGCTTGGGATTCTTCGCGAGCGCGGGCGCGCTGTAGCGCCCGCCGTTGGCCAGCGTGCGGTAGGCGTTGGTGAGCGACAGCAGCGAGACCTCGCTGCTGCCTAGCGCCAGGCTGTAGCCGTAGTAGTCGCCCGACTCCTTGAGCGGCAGGCCGACGGCCCTGAGCTGCTTGTGGAAGGCATCGGGCGAGACCATCACCAGCGTGCGCACGGCCGGCACATTGAGCGAGGCGCCCAGCGCGGTGCGCGCCGACACCAGGCCCTTGAACTGCCGGTCGTAGTTTTGCGGGATGTAAAGGCCGCTGGCCGTCTGGATCTGCGAGGAGGAGTCCTCCAGCAGCGAGGCGGCGGTGATGCGTTTTTCGGCAATCGCCTGCGCATACAAGAATGGCTTGAGCGTGGAGCCCGGCTGGCGCAGCGCCAGCACGCCATCGACCTCGGCCGCATCGCTGAGTTCGCCCGAGGAGCCCACCCAGGCCAGCACCTCGCCGGTAGCGTTGTCCAGCACCACAATCGCGCCGTCTTCTACATGGCGGCCGCGCAGCTCGCGCAGCTGCTGCGTGAGGGTTTGCACAGCGAAGCGCTGCAAGGGGGCGCGGACGGTGGACACCACCGTTCGCACTGAGCTTGTCGAAGTGCCTGCCGGTTTTCCACCCGGGGCTTCGACAGGCTCAGCCCGAACGGCAGGGGCCGCCAGCAGCCTGCGCGCCAGATGCGGCGCCACACCTTCGCTCGCATCAAAGGCCTTGCGCTGCAGCGCGGCGGTGGCAAACAAATCCAGCCCCTCGCAATCCACCTTGGCTGGCGCCTGCATGGTTTTAAGCACGCCGCAGGCGCGCTGCGACACCTGCGCCGCCTTGGCATTGGGCGCGCGCACCAGCGCGGCTGCGATCGCCGCCTCGCGTTCGTCGAGCCCGTGCGCGGCTTTGCCGAACAGTGTGCGGCTCAGTGCGTCTATGCCCACCATCTCCCCGCGAAAAGGCACAAGGTTGAGGTAGGCCTCCAGGATCTGGTCCTTGCGCCAGCGCGCTTCGAGTATTTGCGCCGACACGGTCTGCCCGACCTTCTGCGCGACGCTGCGCCCGCCCGCCCCGGCACGCCAGTCTTCATCCAGCAGCCCTGCCAGCTGCATGCTGATGGTGGAGGCACCGCGTGTTTTGGTGTTCCACAGGTTGCCCCAGGCCGCGGCTGAGACAGCGCGCCAGTCCACGCCGCTGTGCTCGTAAAAGCGCTTGTCTTCGCTGAGCACCAGCGCCGTGCGCAGCGCCGGCGACACATCCGGCAGCGCCACCCACTGGCCGCGCCGCACGGCCTTGTCGGTGCGCAGGCGCTGGATCAGTTCGCCGTTGCGGTCCAGCACCAGGGTCTCCGAGGGCTTGAAGTCGCGTTTGACTTCGTCGAAGGTGGCGACGGCGTGGGCGGCATCCATGGCGCACACCGCCAGGAGCAGCGTTGCCGCGAACGAATACCTCAGGCGCTTCAGCTTCTTCATGCCGACAACCTGAGTTTCGTCGCCGCATTGAAAATCTGCAGCAACTGCGCTTGCCAGGGCCCTTCGGCATCGACGGCGGTCTGCACCAGCACGGTCTGTGTCACGCGATCCACCAGCACGCGCTGGCCATGGTGGCCGTTCATCATCATCCAGCTGCCGTCGGGTTTGGGGTGCCAGAAGAAGTACTTGTAGCCGAAATAGCGCATGGCCGTGCCGTGCCGGCATTGGGCATCGGCGCTGGACCATGAGCTGCATTCGTCAATCCATTTTTTGCTGACGACCTGGCGGCCCCCGATGGCGCCGTCCTGCGCGATCAGCTGCCCCAGCCGTGCCCAGTCGCGCAGCCGCGCACCAAAGCCTATGCAGTTGAACTCCTTGCCCTTGCTGTCGCACTGCCAGCTGGCGTCGCCCTCGGCGCCCAGTGGTTGCCACAGGGCCTGCTCGCAAAACGCGGCCAGGGGCATGCCGGTGACCTGGCGTATCACCATGCCTATGGTGAGCGGGCAGAGCTCGTTGTAGTTGTAGCGTGTGCCGGGCGGCTCCTGCACGGCGTTCCAGCCGCGCACCACGGCTTCCAGGTCGGCATTGGCGCCGGTGAAGGCGCGTGGGTAGATGGTGGGGTTGTCGCGGTCGTGCAGTATGGCCGCGCCGCTGGACATATTGGCCAGGTGGCGCAGGGCGATGCCGCCATGCAGCGTGCCCTTGAGTTCTTCCACATACATCTGCGGCGTGTCGTCCATGGAGCGGATCAGGCCGCGGTCCAGGCAGATGCCCAGCAGCAGCGAGGTCACGCTCTTGGCCATGGACCAGCTGGTCATGCGCATCTCGGGCTTGCGATCAAACTGGTAAGACTCGAGCAGCACCTGGCCCTTGCGCGCGATCAGCAGGCCGGTCACCGGCCAGGCCTTGAGGTAATCCGCCGCCGATGCAGCAACCGGGGCAAAGGCATTCAGGCTTTCGGCCGAGGCCGCCGCCAGCGGGGAGGCCTGGGCCGGCGCGGCAATGGGCCGCGCGCGGAACATGGCTTCGTAGCCGCCCGAGTAGTTGCCGATGCGGTAGTCCTTGTCGGTCCAGTTGCCGTTGCTGCCCCGGCCCGTCGGGTAACCCAGGCTGCGTTGCCAGTCGGCGGCGGCCGCGGCCGCCCAGCGCGGCAAGGCCATGCCCGCGGCCAGCGCGGTGACGAGCGCGCGGCGCTGGATCATTTCGCCGCTTCCACCTTGACCCGCGCGTTCGGGAATTCACCGAACATCTCGGGCGCGTACATGGCCTCGACACGGCTCGGAGGCAAGGCAAAGTCGCCGACATTGTTCAGGCGCACGGTGTATTCCATCTTCACCACGCCCTTGGGCAGGTACTCGTAGTAACTGCGGAAGGCTTCGAAGCTGCGCTCCTCGAACGCGGGCCAACCGGCGCCGGTCTTCTTCTCGCCGCTGGTGGCGATTTCAGAATCACGGCCCAGGCCGCCGCCCAGGATGGTGGCGCCGCCGGGCACAGGGTCGCTGATCACGACCCAGGTCATGTCGGCGCTGGCGTTGACTTCCAGCGAAATGCGGACCACGTCGCCGCGCGTGTAGACGCCCTTGACGGCCTGCTCCACCGGCGTGATGGTTTTCTTGATCTGGTAGCCGGCGTTGAAGGGCGCTTTCAGCTGGATGGCCGCGATGGACTGCAGCGTGAGCCAGGGCTTGCCGGGGCCCTGGTGCGTCACCGTCAGCGTGTCCTTGGCGGCGCTGCCCCAGGGCAGGAACATGCTGTTGTTGCGCAGGTTGCCGGGCGAGGCCGGCGCGCCGAAGAAGGTGGTCTGGTTGGGTGCGCCGGCCGCGTCTGTCGTCTTGACGCGGTCGACCTTGCTCCAGTCCACGCTCGCCACACTGGCCGCAGCCGCTGCCAGCGTGGCCTTGGTCACGCCCGCCACCGGCGTGGCTTCAAACTTGGCCGAGAACTTGTCCAGCGCCAGTCCGCCCCAGAGGTTGGCCGTGGTGGTGTGCCAGGCGCCTTTTTGCTGGCGCGCGATAAAGCCGTTGGCCAAGCGGCCCATGTCGTCCTTCCAGGCCGGGTCGTCCATCACGGCCAGCATCAGGCGCGCGGTGTTGACGTCGCCGTTGGTCATCAGCCACCACCAGTAGTCGTCCCGCTCGGTGCTGAAGACCAGCTTGGTGCCCTGGAAGGACAGGCGCGAGCGCAGCACCTGGTTGGCCTCGGCGATGCGCTGCTCGCGCTGCGGCGCGTCGGCCACGCGCTTGAGGATGTTGAGCCAGTCGATCACCGCGTGCGTGGGCCACTGGTTGGGTGCGACGGTGATGCTGCCCAGCATGCGGCCCTGGGCCTTGCCGTAGCGCGACAGCGCCTCCAGCGCGGCCAGCTTGCGCACGTCCAGGTCCTTGCGCGGGCTCCAGAAGTCGCGCTGGATGCGGCCTTCTACAAAGGCGATCAGGCCGCGCTCCATGGGGGCGCGGGCTTCGTCGGGCAGGGCGAAGGCCGGGTTCAGGCCCGATGCCTCATGCGTGGCGGCCAGCAGGTAGGCCGTCAGCGCGTCGCTGCCGCGGTTGGCTTCGCCGTCGCGCGGCGGGAAGTAGTTGGCCAGGCCGTCGCTGTCGAGGTAGGTGGGCAACTGGGCCAGCACCGTCTGCCAGAGCTTGCCGTCGCGCAGGCCCACGGCCTTGCTGGTTTTCTGCTCCAGGCAGATGAAGGGGTACATCGCGAAATAGTCGCGCACGCCGTCCATGCCCTCGGCCAGCTTGGGCTGCAGCGACATCTTCAGGCCCCCGCGGCCTGGCAAGGCGTCGGCCGGCGGGTTCACGTCCAGCGTGAAATTGCCGTCCACCTGCACCAGCGTGGCCTGCTGCACCGTCAGCGGCACGGCCGGGATGATGCGCTGGCGCGCCTTCAGGCCGTCGCGTGCACCGCTGATGGTGTCCTTGGCTTCGATCTCCCACAGGATGGCTTCGGCGCGCGTGAGCGCGAGCTGCGCGGGCGCGGTGACCATCCAGGCCACTTCGCGCGCTTCGCCGGCGGGGATGTCCACGGTCTGCGGCTTCAGCTCGAGCAGCGTGGCGCGCGGGCTCACCTCGACCTTCATCGCGGCCTTGGTGGTGTTGCGCAAGGTCAGCTGCGCGCGGAACTGGTCGTCCTCGCGCACCAGCGGCGGCAGGCCGCTGATGATCTGCAGGTCCTGCGTGGCTTTGATGCTGGTCTGGCCTGTGCCGAAAAGGCCGGTGCCGGCGTCGGCCACGGCGACGATCTTGAAGGTCGTCAGCGCGTCATTGAGCGGCACGGTCACCACGGCCTGGCCCTTGGCGTCCAGCACCACGCTGGGGTTCCACAGCAGCAGGGTTTCCAGCAGCTCGCGCGTGTTGCTGCGCCCGCCACCACCGCCGGCCGCCACGGCCTTGCGCCCATAGTGCCTGCGGCCGATGATTTCCATCTGCGCGGTCGAGGTCTCCACGCCCCAGGCGCGGCGCTGCAGCATGGCGCCCAGCAGGTCCCAGCTGTCGTTGGGCATCAGCTCCAGCAGCGCCTGGTCCACCGCGGCCAGCGCCACTTCGGCGTTGGCGGCCGGCTGGCCGTTGGGCAGTTTGGCGCTGATGGTGACTTTGGCCTGGCCGCGCACCGCGTAGCTCTCCTTGTCGGCCTTCACACTCACTTCCATCTGGTGGGCCTTGGTGCCCACGCGGATTTCGGCCACGCCCAGGCGGTAGGCCGGCTTGCTCAGGTCGACCAGCGCGGTGGGGGCCACGTATTCGCGGCCTTCATACCAGAAAGACGTCCACCACTCGCGCGGCGCCTTGTAGCCCCAGGTGAAGAAGCTGTACCAGGGCACCTCGCGCAGCCGGCCGCGCAGGGCCAGCACGCTGACATACACATTCGGGCCCCAGCCGTCCTTGATCTGCAGGTTGACGGTAGGGTCCTGGCCGTTGAGCTGCACCACCTGGGTGTCGATGACGCCTTCGCGTTCAATCGCCACCAGCGCTGTGGCGAAGCGGAAGGGCATGCGCACCTGGAACTTGGCGGTCTCGCCGGGCTGGTAGCTTTTCTTTTCGGGCAGCACGTCCATGCGGTCATGGTCTTCGCCGCCGAACCAGAGCTCGCCCTGGCGCGTGACATAGACATTGCTGGCCGCCTGGATGGTGTTGCCGTCCTTGTCCTTGGCCGTGACGATGAGCTCGACCTCGCCGGGCTCGCCGAGCTTGGTGTCGCACAGCAGCAGGCCGCGCGAATCGCTCTTGCCGCTGCAGACGCTGCCGAGGTCCTTGGTCTCGGTCTTGTTGTCATAGGTGTAGAAGCCGCCCACCATGCGCTTGCGGCTGGTGGTGGTAATGCGCGCCACGGCTTTCACCTCCAGCGACACGTCGGCGGCGGGCTTGCCGGTGAGGTCCAGCGCCAGCGCCTGGAACTTGATCTTCTGGCTGCTCGACACCCAGCCCTCGGTCTTGATGCCGGCCACCACGGCGGCCGGCCAGACGGTGGAGACGCTGCGAATGGTCTGCACCTCGCCATTGGGGTCGGCGTAGCTGGCTTCCATCAGCAGCTCCTGGGGCTGCCTGCGTGCGGGGATGTCGTTGATGGTGAGCTTGCCCGCACCGTTGCGGTCCAGCGTGAGCGGCAGCTTGTCGGCGATCACGCGCTGGTCCTGCGAGGCCGTGCTTTCCTCGTTGTCCTGGTTGCCGCCGGCGTCGCGGTTGCGCGGCGGCATGAAGTTGAATTCTTCGTAATCGCTGTAGCTCAGGGATTTGGCGCGCACCAGCGCCGACACACGCACCGGCAGGTTGACGGCGCCGCCGCCCGAGACGTAATTGATCTGCACGTCGGTCGGCACCGACTTCACATTAACCAGGGCCTTCTTCTCGGATGGGCTGATGCGGCCTTCAAGCACCGGCAGGCGGAATTCCTCGACGCGGAATTGCCCGCTGGTAAAGCTGCGGGCGCGGTTGCCCCGGCCCTTGCCGCTGTCGTTCTGGCCCCTGAGCTGTACTTCGTACACGCCGAGCTTGGCGGCGGGTGGGATGGCAAAGGTGTTCTCGGCGCTCAGGCCGCCGGTGGCTGTCTTGCGCCAGCTGATGGGCTGGGTGTATTGCTGGCCGCTGCCCACATGGGTCACCACCAGCGTGCCGGGCGTGCCCTCGGGCAGGCCGAAGCCCTTGCTGGTCTCGGTGCGCAGCACGTGCTTCATGGACACGGTCTCGCCGGCCCGCAGCAAGGTGCGGTCAAAAATCGTGTGGGCCCGTTCATCGGGCAGGGGGTCGCGGCTGGTCGGCACATTGAAGCGCCAGGGCTCTATGCCCTTGTGCCAGTCGCTCCAGGTAAAGGCCAGGTCTTCAATATCCCCAACCTTGCTGCGCGCGCTCACGAAGTAGGCATTGCGGTAGTCGTCGTTGCTGCCGCCCGGGCAGCGCGGCGGCTCGGAGGACAGGTCGGCGAAGTTCGCGATGCCCTGCGCGTTGGTCACGGCCTTGGCGACTTCGGTGCCGTTGCAGGCCGAGACGCGCACCGTGGCGCCCGCCACCGGCGTGCCCTTGTCCAGCGTGGTGACCCAGGCCAGCGAGTTCTCGCGGCCCAGCTTGAAATGCACGCCCAGGTTGGTCACCAGGGCCGAGGTGCGCACATACATGGTCCGGTTCGCGCCATGGCGCTCGTCCAGCAGCGAAGTGCCGAGTTTTTGCGAGGCGATCTCCACCACGTGAAAGCCCGGCGCCAGAGGGATGCCGACGACCTCAAAAGGCCGTGGGTCATTGCCCACGGGCTTGGGCAAATCCAGCGTCTTCACGCCGGCCTGGCCGCCCAGCAGCGACAGCATGCGCGACTGCACATAGTCCTTGCCCTGTGAATCCAGCGCCTTGGGCAGCGGGCCCTTGACGTCGGCGGCGGCCGCCTTGCGCGGGACTTCGTATTCGTCATAGCGCTGCACCTTGCGGAACCAGGCAATGATGTCGGCGTCGGTGCGCGGCTGCAGGTCGCTGACCTTGCCGGCCGGCGCGGCGGCGGCGCCCGGCGCCAGGCCCTTGACCTGCAGGGCCGCTTCCACATTGCGCAGCGTCACCGGCAGCAGGGCCGGGTCGCCCGGCTTGGTGTTGGGCTCGGCAAAGCGCTCGACGATGCCGAAGGGCGAGGCGGCGAACTTCGCCAGCGGCGGCATCGCGCCCGTGGCCACCTTCAGCGGAAAGCTGTCGGCATTGCGCAGCGTGCGGCCCGAGGCGTCCTTGAAATTGCTGGGCAGCTCCAGCGTGAACTGGGCCTGCTCAGGAAACAGCGGCTTGAAGGTGATGCCGGTGACCACGTTGTCGCCGTCGCTGTTGCCTTCGTCAAAGAAAGGCTTGAGCGTGTCCTTGCCCTTCAGGCGGATCGCCTCAGCCAGCTTGCGCGGCACCGGCGCGTTGAAGGACAGGCTCATGGGCCGCATCGGCAGGCAGGCCGACTGCGCGTTTTCGCGCTCGCAGCTGAAACTGGCCGAGAAGGGTTCGCGCACCTGGAAGTTGTAGCGTTTTTCGACGGAATTGCCGATGCCGCTGGGCGTGCTCACCCCCTTGCCGTAGACCAGTTGCAGCTTGGTGCCCGAGGTCAGGCGCCGGTTGCAGGCCAGCGTGACGTAGCGCAGCGGCTCGCTGGCCGCGGCCTTCTCCAGGTTTTGCGACTTGAGCAGTTCGCTGCGTTCCTTGCCCTCGATCAGCTTGACGGGCACACGCTCGCCCAGGCCTTCGACGGCGCACCAGACGTTCTCGCGAACGCTTTGCAAGGTGGCCGGGCCGTTGAGCTGCAGCATGAAGTACTGTTCTTCATCGATGCGCTCGTAGGTGCCTGGGCGCATGTGCTGGACAAAGGGGCCGCCGGTGTTGAACTTGTAGGAAGTGTTGCCAGCCACCGGTTGGCCCTTGGGCGACTTGAAGGTGCCGACCACCTGCAGCGCGCAGCTCACGCCCGGCGGCAGGTCGTTCTCGAATTCGAAGGCCCATTCGCGCTCGCTGATCCAGCGGCCGGAGCCCTTGGTGGCCTGCGCGTCGCTGCAACTCAGCGACAGCGGCGCGGGCGCTTTCGGGTCGCCGAAATTGACGGCGCCCTCATCGAACTTGGCGACGATCTGCCTGACACGCGCAATCTCGCCCTGGGGCGAGAGGCTGACGATCTGCAAGGCATGGGCATGCAGCGAAACCGCCGCGATCAGTGCCAGGGCGGCTTTTTTCATTGTTGGGCTCACGGTCCTTCTCCTCCTTCGGAAGGTCAAAGCGTAGCTGATTTATATGTAACAAAGTATGTTTTGGGTGGGAAGAAATGCCAAGTGGGCGAGGAGCGTAAAGTTGGAAATCGCCCGACCATGAAGCCCGAAATCCAAACCAACAAGATCGTCGTGCTGTCCGGCTCAGGGGTCAGTGCGGAGAGCGGGCTGCCAACCTTCCGGGATTCCGGTGGGCTGTGGAGGACGTTTTCCTGGCAGGAAGTTGCCAGTCCCGAGGGCTGGAGGCTGCGGCCCGAATCTGTGCTTGCTTTTTACAACGAGCGCCGGCTGCTGGCATGGCAGGCCAAGCCCAATGCGGCGCATCTGGCAATCGCTTCGCTGGAAGCAGCATATGAAGTGGTTGTCATTACCCAAAACGTTGACGAATTGCATGAACGGACTGGTTCAAGCCAGGTCATCCATGTACACGGTGAACTGGCCTATGCCCGCGGTACCTCCGAAACACCCAAGCGCTACCGGATCGAGGGAGAGCCCATTTCCCTGGGGCAACTCTGCGAGGACGGTACCCAGCTCAGGCCGGATATCGTCTGGTTCGGAGAGGAAATACGATTTTTCGAGGAGGCGCGCATGCACGTTGCCACCGCCGCAAAGGTGCTGGTCGTGGGTACATCACTTTCCGTCTACCCCGCGGCCTCGCTGGTCAAGGGCGCGCGCGGTGGGGCAGAAAAAGTGCTTGTCGCCTTCGAGGTCGACAAACTTCCCTATGGCTTTACCTTTATGCGGGGCAAAGCGAGCGAGATACTGCCAACCCTTGCCGCCACGTGGCTCAAAGAAGCAGGCCAGCCTGCGGACTGACAATGCAAACCGCAACCGCGTCGCATGGCCGCAACCGTGTAGCCTACGCTCATGGATTCCCTGATCGCCGCCTCCTCACGCGCGCTGGCCACCGGTGACGCGCTGGGCGCGCTCAAACGCGTGGCCCTGCGTGACGACCCGCCGGCGCTGGCCTTGCGCGGCATTGCCATGGCCCAGCTCGGCGAACACCCGCGGGCGCGGGAACTCCTCAAGCGCGCCGCCCGTGGTTTTGGCGCGCATGAGGCGCTGGCGTGTGCCCGCTGTGTCGTGGCCGAGGCCGAGGTGGCCATGGCCATGCGCGACTTCAGCGGCTCGCCGCGCGCGCTGGCGGCGGCTGCCGCCACGCTGGAGGCGCATGCCGACAGCGCCAATGCCTTGCAGGCCTGGCTGGTCACCGCGCGGCGTTTTCTTTTGCTCGGCAGGCTGGACGATGCGCATGCCGCACTGGTACGGCTCGATGCGCGCGGCCTCAGGCCTTCGCTGAGGGCTGTGGCTGAATTGACCGCGGCCGAGCTGGCGTTGCGATCGCTGCGCGTCGGCGAGGCGCGCATGGCGCTGGCGCGCGCACAGGCGGCGGCCGAACGCGCGCAGGTGCCGTCGCTGCAGGCCGAGGTGGCGGAGGTGCGCGCGGCGCTGGACCGGCCCGCGGCCCGTCGGCTCACGGCTGATGGTGAGGTGGCGCTGCGCCTGGATGAGGTGTCGGCCTTGCTGGCCTCGGACGCGCTGGTGGTCGATGCCTGCCGGCACGGGCTGGGCGCCGGCGGGCAATGGCGGCCGCTGGCGCGCCGGCCCGTGCTGTTCGCGCTGGCCCGCGCGCTGGCCGAGGCCTGGCCCGGCGATGCCGACCGCGAGGCCTTGATCGCAGATGTGTTCCGCACCCGACACCCTGACGAGACGCACAGGGCGCGCCTCAGGGTTGAGATAGGGCGCCTGCGCGCACTGGTCAAGCCGCTCGCGGCCATTGAGGCGACTGCGCGGGGCTTTATCCTGAAGCCATTGGGCGGGCGCGACGTGGCCGTGCTGGCGCCGCCCATTGATGGGGATGAGGCCTCGCTGCTGGCGCTGCTGTCGGACGGCGCGGCCTGGTCCACCTCAGCCCTGGCACTGGCCCTGGACGCCAGCCAGCGCACGGTGCAACGCGCACTGGCCGAGCTGGAGGCCGAGGGGCGGGTGCGCTCCATAGGCCGGGCACGGGCGCAGCGCTGGCTGGCGCCGCCGCTGGCCGGATTCACGACGATCTTGTTACTCCCCGCTTCGCTGCCGATTGGATAGAGTGGACTCCATGGCACCGATTCACGGTGCAACAGGAGCCGCAATGACAAGCAAGACCCTCAAGCAAAAGCCCGAACCCAAGGCGCGCCCCGCCGAGATCGTGCGCGAGTACGGCTTTCCCGGCATTGATGACGTGGCCGGCGTCACCCATGACGGTCAGCGCGTCTGGGCCGCCGCTCGCACAAAACTGATCGCCTTCGATCCCGCCAGCGGGGAGCAGACGCGCACGCTCAACTGCGTGGGCGATGCCGGCACCGCCTTTGACGGCAAACACCTGTACCAGATCGCCGAGTCGCGCATCGACAAGATAGACCCGGCCACGGGCAAGGTGCTGGCGTCCATCCCGGCGCCCGGCAACGGCGGCGACTCGGGCCTGACCTGGGCTGAAGGCAGCCTCTGGGTGGGTCAGTACCGTGACCGCAAGATTCACCAGGTCGACCCGAAGACAGGCGCGATCCAGCGCACGATTGAATCCAACCGCTTCGTCACCGGCGTGACCTGGGTCGACGGCGAACTCTGGCACGGCACCTGGGAGGGCGACGAGAGCGAGATCCGCCGCATCGATCCCAAAAGCGGCGCCGTGCTTGAGCGGCTCGAGATGCCGCAGGGCGTCGGCGTGAGCGGGCTGGAGTCCGACGGCGCCGATCTCTTTTACGCAGGCGGCGGCAAGAGCGGCAAGGTCCGTGCCGTGCGGCGGCCTAAAGCGGCTTAGCACCCCTGGGGCCTTGAGCCCTTGACATTTCCCCGGCCTTTGGGCCACCAGCAGCGCACCCGGAAACAGCACGGGCTGGGCGGCGCATTGACCAACGCAAACCCTCACTCACCCCCAGGAGAAAAACCATGAAGCTCTATTTCAGCCCATCCGCCTGTTCCCTGTCGCCACATATCGTTGCCAACGAACTGGGCCTGCCCCTTGAACTCGTCAAGGTCGACGTGGTCGCCAAACGCACCGAGCACGGTGAAGACTATCTCGCCATCAACCCCAAAGGCCTGGTGCCCGCCCTCAGGCTGGACGACGGCAGCGTGCTGACCGAAGGCCCCGCCGTCGTGCAATACCTGGCCGACCTGAAGTCCGATGCACAGCTGGCACCCGCCCACGGCAGCCTGGCGCGCTACCGCCTGCAGGAAATGCTGGGCTACATCAATTCAGAACTGCACCAGAGCTATATGCCGCTGTTCAACCCGGCCTGCAGCGAGGAAGTCCGCGGTACGCGCATGGCTTACCTGCGCAAACACTACGGCCTGCTTGAGGCCGCGCTGGGCCGCACGCCGTTCCTGCTGGGCGAGCGTTTCACGGTGGCTGATGCCTACCTGTTTGTGGTCACACGCTGGGCCGAGTTCGTCAAGCTGGACCTGTCGGCCTTTCCCGGGCTGCTGGCTTTCCAGGCGCGCATCGCTGGCCGGCCCGCCGTGCAGGCGGCCTTGCACCGAGAGCAGGCGGCTGGCGCCTGAGCGAAAAGCCCATCCACCACCTGTCCATTTATCCATCCACCCCCCGGGAGAACACCATGAACACAGCCACCGAAACTTCCACCCTGAACCACGCCGTCGTACCCCGTGACGCATGGCTGGCCGAACGCAAGACCCTGCTCGCGCAGGAAAAAGAACTGACGCGCCTGCGCGACCAGGTAGCCCGTGAGCGCCGCGCGCTGCCCTGGGTCCACGTCGGGAAGAGCTATGTCTTTGACACGCCCGAGGGCAAGCGCTCGCTGTCCGACCTGTTTGAAGGCCGCCGCCAGTTGATGGTGCAGCACTTCATGTTCGGCCCCGGTTGGGAGCAGGGCTGCCCGAGCTGCTCCTTCATGGCCGACCACACCGACGGCATGAAGATCCACCTCGAGCACCGCGACATCAGCTTTGTGGCCGTCTCGCGGGCGACCTTGCCGGAGATCGAGCGCTTTCGCCGGCGCATGGGCTGGCAGTTCAGCTGGGTCTCGTCGAACGGCAGCGACTTCAACTACGACTTCCATGTGAGCTTCAGGAAAGAGGATCGCGTCGACGGCACCGTCAACTACAACTACGGCAGGGTGGAGTTTCCGGCCGAGGAAGCGCCCGGCATCAGCCTGTTTTACAAGGACGGCGAGGGCCGCGTTTTCCACACCTATTCGACCTACGGGCGCGGTGTGGAGGTGATGATGGGCACCTACAACATGCTGGACCTCGCGCCTAGGGGCCGCGATGAGCATGACGGTTTTTACAAGATGGACTGGGTGCGCCACCATGACCGCTATGAGGCCCAGGCCGCATTCACGCCCGCGCCCGAAGTTGCTTCGTGCTGCAGCGCGAAAGCCTGAACAGGCCGGGCAGGGCAGGCATCATGGCAAGCCTTTGGCCCTGGCTGGTGGTGGCGGGTACGGGCGCCCTGCATGGGCTGAACCCCGCCAACGGCTGGGCCTGCGCCGCAGCCTGGGGCTTGCGCTCACGCGACCGCGTGCAGGCCTTGCGAGCCCTGCTGCCTATCGCGGTGGGCCACCTCGCGTCGGTCGCACTGGTGGCGGGTGCCGTGGTGTGGGGGTCGGCCATGGACCGCTGGGTGCTGCAAGTGCTGGCGGGTGGTTTGCTGGCCGGCTGCGCTGTGCTTCATCTGTGGGGCCGTGCGTCCAAGGCGGCACGCCTATCCGCTGGGCATGCCGGGCTGGCGCTGTGGTCCTTCATGATGGCGAGCGCGCACGGCGCCGGCCTGATGCTGGTGCCGGCGCTGGTTCCGCTGTGCGCGGAGGGGGCTTCATTGGATGGGGCGGGACCGCAGGCGCTCGCACTGGTGGCTGTCGGTGTTCACACCGTGGCCATGCTGGCCGTCACCGGCCTGGTTGCGAGCGGAGTTTGCCGTGGCTTTGATGGCGGGGCACGATGGCTGGGTCGCCGCGAGTGGCTAGCCCAGCAGGCGAAACAAGCCGTAGAGGGAAAGCAGTGCAGTCACCACCAGGAAGCCGGTCTTGGCCCCGCGGGCTCCGACCAATGTTCCGATCACGCTGCAAGCCAGGATGGCGCCAAGGATGTAAGTTGTTTTCATGCGGGCAATGGTAAGGCCTTGGCTCACCAAAAAAAGCGGCTGTGGTTTGAAACCTACGCCCGTGAAAGCCGCCGGCTTGACTGAGAGCCGCCGCGCGGCAGGCTGGCGCTGACCAGCGCTGCCGCCAGCGTGACCAGCCACGAGTAATACACCCACACCAGGAAGGCCAGCAGCGGCGCGAAGGCCCCGTAAATCGTGCGGTAGGTGGGCACATTGGCGAGGTAAATCGCAAAGCCCTGCTTGCCCAGCTCAAACGCGACACCGGCCAGCAGGCCGCCCGCGATCGCATCGCGCCAGCGCACCACGGTGTGCGGCACAAAGCGGAACAGGCAGCTGAAGCCGGCCGCGCTGAGCAGCATGGGCCCGATGTTCAATGCATGCGGCAACCAGCCCGGGCGCGCCACCGGCAGCGCGCTGGAGGCTGATGCGAGATAGGACACGGCCCACAGGCTGGCGCCTATGAGCACCGGGCCGGTCAGCAGCATGCCGGCATACAGGCCCAGCCGGCGCAGCAGCGGCCGTGGTTTCTTCACCTGCCAGATCCGGTTCAGCGTGGTCTCCACGCTCAGCAGCAATGCCAGCGCCGATATCAGCAGCAAGGCAAACCCGACCTGCGTGAGCCCGCCGGCATTCCCCGCGAACTGCGCCAGGTGCTTGAGCACTGTCTTCGCGATGTCTTCCGGTAGCAGGCCGCGCAGCAAGTGCTCACGTATCGCCTCTCCCACCGAATGCAGGGCCGGCACACGCGCGAACAGCGCAAAACTCAGCGCCAGCAGCGGCACCATGGACATCACCAGCGTGAAGGTGAGGCCACCCGCCGCCTGCGGCAGCCGCTCTTCCCCGGCGCGCCGCATCAGGCGGCTGATCAGGCCGCCCTGGTTTCGGCTGTTGCTGCTGGTTGTCGTTGCCATGCGGGGAATATAGCGGGGGCTGTGGGGTTTTAAGGCGGTGGCTTGGGAAATCTGGGGATTTTGGGGCGTGAACGCGGCATCTGCGCGACAAATTTCGGTAGAGCCAGTCCTGAATGCAAAATGTCTTGTCTTCAATCTGTGTAAGTCTGCGAAATCTGTGGATGATTTTTTCTCTTCCGCAGATGACGCAGATTTACGCAGATAAGACATTCGCCTGTAAAAGGATCTGCAAGGAAATGGCTTGGCATCAAAATCAGAAAAACTCCTGGCGGCGTATGCACGATTCGCGCATGGAATTTCCGCCATACCGGATGAAAAGGCCTGGGAGCTCTCGCTCGTCGCTACCGGGGTCTCGACCTTTGTGGCTGAGGCCCGCAAGCGCGATCTCAAACCGACAAGCGCACAGATCACCGCAGGGCTGGAGCGCGGGCTGAGGGACATGCCCGATCTGATTGGTGGGGTGGACATTCAGTGGCGTGCTGCGGTGTCAAGGGCGCTGCACGATGCGCTCGCGGTGGAGTACCCTGAGTTCCTGCGCCTTGAGATGAGCCGCCTGCAGAAGATTCTTGCGCGAGGAAAAATCAGAACAGAAGCAGAGTTCCATCTGGTGAGGTGCAGGATTGACGTCCTTGAGAGCGAGCCCGAGTTGCCGGAGGAATTGAGGCTTCTTTATGCATTGGCCGGGGCGTTTAAAGCCGTGGCTAAGCTGCCTTCACCTTGAAACACATGAAAACCAGCGCGACACACTTGAATGATTTCTCGAAGACCGCACGTGCGTTTTGTGCATGGTGCGAAGCATCGGATTCTGAGCTTACTGATCAGCAGGCAGCATATTGGCTTTGCTGTTTGTATGCCCAGGCGCTTCTTCTTCCGGAAACGGAATCCGGAAACGAGAATGGTTTACCCGAATTGCCCGCCGCCGCATTGAAGAATGCCGTTGCCAATCTGGCAACCTTCTCCGGCAGGTACTATCGCGAAGTTTTCGATCCGGATCCGTTGCTCGCTGACGGGCCTGTTATGGGCGACATTGGCGATGACCTGCTCGATACCTACAAGGATCTCCGCGCCGGCCTGCTGCTGTTTGATCGGGGCGAGACCAGCGAAGCTCTGTGGCACTGGGTCTTCCTGCATCGCATTCATTGGGGGCGCCACGTCGTCGGTGCACTTTATGCGCTACATTGCCTGACTATCTCGCGGAGGTGAGTGTATTTTTATCGGGTCAATCAATACGGATTGGCAACATCAGGGACGGCTTCACTGCAAGCAAAGCACACCGACCTTCAATATTGGGCACTCCATTGACCCGATTCACCATTCGACTGAGTGGCTGCAAGGGCCTACAGGCAGACACCTCAAGTTCTAGTTAGGTATTCGCATATGCCGCTCCTGCGCATTTCAATTGACGGAACCCAGGTCGCTGCCGTTTCCACGGAGGGCCTGGATGTACTGACGGTCAATCTCCACGGCACCAAAATTGACGAGGAGTTCTCTTCCCTGGAACTTTCCGGCGGGCGTTATCCCGCTGAGGGAGAGTCCATGCACTTGATTTGGCTCAATGGACTGGTTGTACATCCAGGCCGGCGAGTGCGTGTGGAACTCGTCGCCTCAAGCTCGAGTTCTCATGAGGGAAAGACGATTGATGAACTTTTTCCGGAGGGCGGCGAAAACGACGAAGAAAGCGAAGAGCCGCAGGACTCTTCGCTTTCCAGGGACATGATTCTGGATAGCGTGGCGGCACGCCCCCAGGTCCGCACGGCTTATCACTTTGACGTCGAGTCCTCCTCTGGCGCGAGATGCGCCGCGAGCATTTCTGCGCAGGAGCACGGCTTCGGCATTAGTTTCCTCTGGAACAGTGTTCATACCGAGCGTGTATCTGCTTCCCTCCATACCTATAGCCTCGAGCAGCTTCGCACGCGTAGCAACTTTACCCATCACTGGCGCGAATACCTTTGTGTGGATGATTGGGCGGAGGTGAAAATTGATGCTTGATGAGTCAGCTATGGGTGAGTGTCAAACCCGCGCTGAAAGATTGCTTGACGGCATCCGTACTGCATGGGGCTGGGTTGGTGTTGACCCCGCGGAGATCGTTGCTGAAAACGACTTTGGCAACTGCATCGTGAAGGATGCGAAGGGAAAGTATTGGCGTCTGTGTCCGGAAGATTGCTACTGCCAGGTAGTCGCTTTGAACAGCGAGGAATTCGATATGCTCTTCGCGGATCAGGCGTTCTTGCGGGATTGGCTGATGTCCGCCTTGGTGAACGAAGCATTGGTGAAGCTGGGAACTCTGTCAGAGGGCCGAAAATACTGCTTGAAGGTTCCGGGCGTCTTGGGTGGCGAGTACGGCGGCGAAAACATTGGCCTGATCTCACTTGAAGAGTTGGTGCGAGTCTCCGGGCACATCGCTCGGGAAATCAAGGATTTGCCGGATGGCGCCAAAGTCAGATTCCGGATAGCGGACTAAGCATGCGTAACCAGTCTATCAATATTCGGCACTCCATGAACTTCACCCACGCTTAACGTTAAAGAGCATTGGCCTTAGAAGCTCATGGAAACCCAGGATCACAATAAAGAAACACAAACGCCCCTTGCGATGCATCTAGCCATCTGCATTGGCGCGCTTTGCATCATGGGGGCTCTCATGTATTACTCCTATACCTACCCCTATCCAAGCGGGAAGCCGCCTGGCTTGGTGAGCTTTGCCATGTTTTGGCTCAGGGAAATTGCCATTCTTCTCTTTGCGGTAATTGTCCTTGTCATGCTCGTCGTAGGCTCGGCTGTGAAGTGGATTCGTCGTATCGATCGGGCAGACAAGGCTGGGCACGCGGTAGAGGGGGAGACGGGCGGGACGCAGCAGACTGCTCCGACCACGAATCCTGATTGCCATGGTTGATGTGCGCCTGTGGAAGCAATGGCAGGTCACCGCTTCATTCCTGACCGCTGCCAGAGCCTACTTGCTTCAGGCAGCCCCGCAATTTGAATGTGATGATTCGGCGAAGCTTGAGCAATTCGACATGTATATGCAGCACAATGAATTGGGTCTTGCGCTGGAAGAGATCGCGGAACTTGGAAAGTCGTACCCCTGCAGGGGAGGTTTCTGGCTAAATCTGGAGCGAGCTGCCGAGGTTATGCAATTGCATGAGCTGGCGGCTGAATACCGTGCGGTCTTTTCCTCCGTCCTTTGGAATGGTGTGGCGCGTGATTCCGGTGGATCTCCGCGGGACAAAACCACCGGCGAAAGCCAATGAAAGCATCAACATTGCTCGCGCTCTTGGGCACCCTGCTGGGGCTGTACTACTTCTATCTGGGGATAGTCGCCGGTGCTTTCTTTGTTGATGAAGCAAGACGACGCTCCATCGCGGAGCGGGTATTCCTCAACCCCGGCTGGTCTATGGGGCCGCATGATGAATATGCGCCAGAGGGGCAGAAGCTCTGCCGGCGGGGAAATTGGGTCTTTGTGGCTGCGATCCTTTGCTGGTTTGCTTGGGGTCTGCTCAAATGAATCGCAACTCCCATTCCTCAGGTACCCAAGGCTACGCCGAACATGCCGAGGTGCTGATTCCCCAGTACGAATCAATTCCCTTTACCAAACGCCACGAGGTCGTGTTGCATCTTTTGCCCACGGGCCCAAGCCGCATCCTGGACATAGGCGCCGGTACCGGGGTGGATGCAGCTTGGTTCGCTGAGCAGGGCCACAGTGTTTTGGCTGTGGAGCCGACTGCCGAGTTTCGTACGGCGGCCATGCGCCTTCACCCTTCGCCTCTGATCGAATGGCTGGACGATGTCTTGCCTGGCTTGGACAAGGTGCTGGCGCGGGGCCAGTGTTTTGATGTCGTGATGTTGAGCGCGGTGTGGATGCACCTGGATGAAGAGGAACGCCGTGCGGGCATGCCGCGGCTGGTGTCGCTGCTGGCGCCTGGCGGCCTGATCCTCATGTCGCTCAGGCATGGGCCCATCCCCACGGGCCGGCGCATGTTTGAGGTTTCGGGAATAGAGACGATAGAACTTGCGCGGCAGCACGGGCTCAAGGCCGTGCTCAGTACGCAAACCGGGTCATTGCTGCCGGGAAACGTCGCTGCGGATGTCACCTGGACGCGGCTCGCTTTCAGGATGGAAGGCTAGCGGCCCCGGCAATCGCGGGGCCGCTGCATCATCTATCCGAGGTTCACCGGCACAAAAATCTTGGCGTCCCCGCGCTGGATCAGCAGGGCCACGGATTTTTCAGCCTTGGCCACGGTGGCGCGGACCTGGTCGATGTTCTTCACGGGCACGCCGTTGATGGACAGCAGCACGTCGCCGGGCTGCACGCCGGCCAGGGCCGAGGGGCCGCTGGCCTGTTCGACCACCAGGCCGTTGTCGACACCGGCTTCCTTCTTCTCATCGGGCTGCAGCGGGCGCAGGGCCAGGCCCAGCTTGCCGTGGTTGGGGCTGTCTTTCTTGGCCAGGACCTGGCCGGATTTCTCGTCGGCGCTACCGAGCCTGGCGGTGATTTCCTTGGCCGACCCCTGGCGCCAGACATCGAGCCTGATGTTGTCGCCGGGCGCCGCGAGGCTGATGATGGCGGGCAGGTCGCCGGAGGAGACAATGGGCTGGCCGTTGACGCTGCGGATCACGTCGCCGCTTTGCAGGCCGGCCTTGTCGGCGGGGCCGCCTTTCTCCACGCTGGAGACCAGTGCGCCCTCGGGCTTGTCGAGCTTGAAGGAGTCGGCGAAGGACTGGTTGACCTCCTGCACGGCTACGCCCAGGCGTGCGTGCTCGACCTTGCCGGTGGCGACGAGCTGGTTCTTGATCTTGGCCGCGACGTCGATGGGGATCGCAAAGGAGACGCCCTGGTAGCCGCCGCTGCGGGTGTAGATCTGCGAGTTGATGCCCACCACCTCGCCGCGGGTGTTGAAGAGCGGCCCGCCGGAGTTGCCGGGGTTGACGGCGACGTCGGTCTGGATGAAGGGCACGGCGCTGTCGTCGGGCAGCGAGCGGCCCTTGGCGCTCACGACGCCGGCGGTGACGGTGTTCTCAAAGCCGAAGGGCGAGCCGATGGCCAGCACCCATTCGCCGACCTTGAGGTCGCTGACCTTGCCGAGGGTGACCACGGGCAGGTTCTTGGCCTCGATGCGCAGCACGGCGACGTCGGTTTTCGGGTCGGCGCCCAGCACCTTGGCGCGGTATTCGCGGCGGTCGGTGAGTTTGACGGTGACCTCCTTGGCGTCGCGCACCACATGGGCGTTGGTGAGGATGATGCCGTCGGCGCTCACGATAAAGCCGGAGCCCTGGCCGCGCGTGGGGACTTCCTGCGGAGCGTTGCCGCGGCCGCCGGGACGGCCCTGGCCTTGCTGGAAGCGCTTGAAGAACTCAAAGAAGGGATCGCCGGAGAAGGGTGAATCGTCGTCGTCATCGCCCTGGGCGATTTCATTACGGACCTTGGTGGTACCGGTCACGCTGATGTTGACCACGGCCGGGCCGTAGCGCTCGGTGATCTGCGAGAAGTCGGGCAGGGCCATGGGGACGGAGGCCGCACCGGTCGTGGGGGCGGGCGCTGAAATGGCGGGCGGCGTGGCGGCGGTGGCCGCCGAATGAAGGATGTTGATCGCGCCGACGCCGGCGCCGCCAATGGCGCCCGCGGCCAGCAATGCGGCGACAAGCCGGGTGTTCTTCAATGCAGTGGATGACATGGCGTGCTTCCTTGGGTTGATGGCACTCCGCAGTGCCGATAGACCTAACTATGGGGACGCTGTCTTAGACGGGGCTTAAGGGAGCCGCTCACAAAACCCTCCTGGCGTTGTTGCGCCGCCTTGCCGTGCTGATGCACTGTCTGCGGCGGCGCGCTTAGGAGCCTGGGCAGCGGTAAGCGGGGCCTGCGTTGAGCCTGAAAGGGGCGCAGGCAAGGCGCAAAGCGCAGCCGGGTTGATACCCGGCGAGCATTTGCAACGCCGCATGCGCCCCTTTCAGGCTCAACCCTTCGGGCCGGTGCGCTGGCAGCACCATGCGGCGTTGCCAGTTCGTTGTGTGGCTCGCCACACGGCCTCACTGGCGCCTTGCCTGGCTCTGCCAGCGCGCCGGCGCAGGCCCCGCTTGCCGCTGCCCAGACTCCTAACCAGGACCGCTTCGCTGGCTTTTGTGAACGGCTCTAGATGGTGCTAAAACCGGGCGCAGCCGGAAAGCGCACATCGACCCTGAGCCCGCCCAGGCGCTCCGAGCGGCCGAGTTCCAGCACGGCGCCGTGCCGCCCCGCGATTGCGTGGACGATGGCCAGGCCCAGGCCGCTGCCGGTGGGCGGCGCCGCATCGGCAGTGCTGCCCCCTTGCTCCGCGCGGAAGAAGCGGTCGAAGACGCGCTCGCGGTCGTGCTCCGCGATGCCGGGGCCGCTGTCTTCGACGCTGAGCTCGGCCCCACCATCCCGGGAGGCCAGCGACACGTCGACGCGGCCGCCGTCCGGCGTGTATTTGACAGCGTTGTCCAGCAGGTTGCGCAGCAGCACGCGCAGGGCCTCGGCCTGGCCCGTGACCTGCAGCGGCTGTTGCTCCAACTGCTGCGGGTTGCCCGACAGCATGCCCAGGTCTATCTGCTTGTGCAGGGCATGCGGCAGCACGTCGGCCACCGCGAGCTTGATGACTTCCTGCAGGTCCACGGGCACGGCAGCCGCGCCCTGGCCGGGGCTGGCCATGCCTCCCGTGCCGGCGGCTTCTTCGCGGGCCAGCGCCAGCAGTTGCTCGACCAGCCGTATCGCGCGGTCTATGCCCTGGTTGAGCCGGGCGATGCCGGCTTCGTGTTCAGCGGGCGTGCCGCCGTTGCGGCGCAGGGCCTGGGCCTGCAGCTTGAGCGCGGTCAGCGGCGAGCGCAGCTCGTGCGCCGCATCGGCCACAAAATGCTTTTGTGCTTCGAAGGCCCCGCGCACGCGGCCGAACAGCAGGTTGAGCTCGTCGACCAGGGGGCGCACCTCGTCGGGCAGGCCTTCGGCGGCCAGCGGCGACAGATCGTCGGCGCGGCGGCCCGCCACCTGGCGCCTGGCGCGTTCTATGGGCGCGAGCGAGCGGCTGATGACCCACCAGACGGCCAGCATCAGCAGCGGCGTCAGCATCACAAAGGGCAGCACGGCGCGCACCGCCAGCGCGCGCGCGCGGGCTGAGCGCGCATCCAGGTTCTGGGCGATCTGCACCGTCTGCAGTGCGGTCTGCAGCGTGTAGACGCGGTAGCGGTTGCCGTGGGCCTCCACGTCGGAAAAACCCAGCACTGCGCGCGGCGGCAGTGCCGAATGGGTGGAGCGGAAGATCTGCGTGCCGTCCGGGCCCCAGATCTGTACATACACCTCAAAGCGGTCCTCGGCCTCGGCCTCGTCCAGCGGCAGGGCGAAGGGCACGCCGCTGCGCAGCGAGCGCGCCATCTGCCGCAGGTGCTCGTCGAACATGGCATCGGCCTGCTGCAGCGCGCTGCGGTAGACGGTGCCGGCCTGCAGCACGGCCACGCCCAGGATGGCGGCTAGCACAAACCAGAGCAGCCGTTTCCTCAAGGAATGGGTCACGGCATTGCTCATTGTTTGGGAACCAGGTAGCCGAGGCCGCGCACGGTCTGGATGATGTCGTTGCCCAGTTTTTTACGGACGCCGTGGATGTAGACCTCGACGGCATTGCTGCTGACGTCGTCCTTCCAGCTGAAGAGTTTTTCCTCGAGCTGCGCGCGCGAGAGCACCACGCCGGGGCGGGCCAGCAGGGGCTCGAGCACGGCCCATTCGCGCGCCGACAGCGTGACGGGCTGGCCGTTGAGGCTGGCTTCGCGCGTGGCCGGGTTCAGGCTCACGCCCTTGTGCTCGAAGGCCGGCTCGGCGCGGCCGGCGCTGCGGCGCAGCAGGGCGCGAATGCGCGCCAGCATCTCGTCGGTGTCATAGGGTTTGACGATGTAATCGTCGGCGCCGGCGTCCAGCCCGGCAATGCGGTCACCCACCGCGTCGCGCGCCGTGGCGACCAATACCGGCGTGGTGTCGCGCCGCGCGCGCAGGGCGCGCAGCACTTCGAGGCCGTCGCGCTGGGGCAAGCCCAGGTCCAGCAGCACCAGGTCGTAGTGTTCGCTGCGCAAGGCTTCGTCGGCCATGCGGCCGTCGCGCACCCAGTCGACCGCGTAATGCTCGCCGCGCAGCACCTGCAAAACGGTTTCGCCGATCATGGCGTCGTCTTCGACCAGCAACAAACGCATGGGTTTTCCTTGGAACGCGCCAGTATGCACGCCCTGGCTTAGCCGGAGCTTAACAAGCTTGCCATTGAGCGTTTCCTGGTTTTGCTCCTTCCCCCGCTGGGGGAAGCTTGGCCTGTCCTGAGCCTGTCGAAGGAGGATGGGGGCTAGCGGCGCTGGATGTTGCGCTGCCGGTGTTTGCAGGCCACGGCCCCTCACCCTGGCCCTCTCCCAGAGGGAGAGGGGAAATGCTTCTTAAGCCAGCCGCGCCCGGTGCCTTGCGATCTGCGCCTTCACCTGGGCCGGCGCCGTGCCGCCCAGGATGTTGCGGGCGTTGAGCGAGCCGCGCAGGCTGAGACAGTCGTAGACGTCTTTTTCGATCTTGGGGTTGAATTCCTGCAGCACGGCCAGCGGCAGTTCGGACAGGTCCACCGCATGCGTGGTGGCGGCCTTCACGGCGTGGGCCACGGTTTCGTGGGCGTCGCGGAAGGGGATGCCTTTTTTCACGAGGTAGTCGGCCAGGTCGGTGGCGGTGGCATAGCCGCGCAGGGCGGCGGTTTCCATGGCCTCGGGCCTGACGGTGATGCCTGCCACCATCTCGGCGAAGATGCGCAGCGTGTCTTTCAGCGTGTCGACGGTGTCGAAAAGGGGCTCCTTGTCTTCCTGGTTGTCCTTGTTGTAGGCCAGGGGCTGGCCCTTCATCAGCGTGACCAGGCCCATCAGGTGGCCGACCACGCGGCCGGTCTTGCCGCGCGCCAGCTCAGGCACGTCGGGATTTTTCTTCTGCGGCATGATGGACGAGCCGGTGGTGAAGCGGTCCGGGATGTGGATGAAGCCGAAGTTCTGACTCATCCACAAAATCAGTTCCTCGCTCATGCGGCTGATGTGCACCATGGCCAGCGTGGCGGCTGCCGTGAATTCAATCGCGAAGTCACGGTCGCTCACCGCGTCCAGGCTGTTCTGGCAGACCTGGGGATTGCCGTTCTCGTCGACCATGCCCAGGGTCTTGGCGGCGCGCTCGCGGTCCAGCGGGTAGCTGGTGCCGGCCAGCGCGGCGGCGCCCAGCGGCAGGCGGTTCACGCGCTTGCGGATCTCCCGCATGCGCTCGGCGTCGCGGCTGAACATTTCAACGTAAGCCAGCATGTGGTGGCCGAAGCTCACGGGCTGGGCCACCTGCAGGTGGGTGAAGCCTGGCAGGATCACCTCGGCGTTTTTCTCGGCGATGTCGACCAGGGCTTTTTGCAGGTCGGTGAGCAGCCCGCCGATCAGGTCGATCTCGCCGCGCAGCCACAGGCGCACGTCGGTGGCGACCTGGTCGTTGCGGCTGCGGCCGGTGTGCAGGCGTTTGCCGGCGTCGCCGACCAGCTGGGTCAGGCGCGCCTCGATGTTGAAGTGCACGTCTTCCAGGTCCAGCTTCCATTCGAAGGCGCCGGACTCGATTTCGCTGGTGATCTGCGCCATGCCCTTCTGGATGTCGGCATAGTCGGCGGCGGGGATGATCTTCTGCGCGGCCAGCATTTCGGCGTGGGCCAGCGATCCGGCGATGTCGGCCTGCCACAGGCGCTTGTCGAAGAACACGCTGGACGTGTAGCGCTTGACCAGGTCGCTCATGGGCTCCGAAAAGAGGGCAGACCAGGCTTGGGACTTTTTGTCGAATTGGTTCACGTCGGGCTTTCTTTGGATGGCTGTCACGTTGCCGGCTGTGCCGGGCCGTGGATTCGGGAGCCCGGATGCGCTATCCTGGGCGGCCACGGGCCGGCGACGACTTTATTGTCTTCCAGGCCGCCGCGCGGGGCGCGACCGGTGCAATACTCGGCATCACGGTGATTTTATCCATCTGCCTGAGCCGCCCGGGAGCTCGCTCCCGGCCTTCCTTGATATCCATGCACGCATGCCATGACGACCAAGCCCTCGCCTGATCCGCACAACTTCGGGGAATCGACCCTGATGGGCAGCGTCATCTCCATCGACGAGGAACCGGCGCGGCGAAGCAGCGCGCGCGCCGGCATGTTTGATGCCTGCCAGGTCGGGGTGGTGCTGCGGGCGGTACTGTTCGCGGAGACCATGGTGGGCGTGACCGCCATGTTCGATGCCGACAACGCCATCCAGTGGCTGCTGCGTTTTGCCTTGCTGACCGGCGCGGTGCTGCCGGCCACGCTGGCCTGGCTGATCGTGGCCTGCGCCCTCAAGTCGCGGCTGAACCGGCTCAGGTTCTGGCAGCAATGGACGGCCGGTGCGCTGCTGGGCGCCGGCGCGGGCCTCTATGGCTGCGGCCTGCTGTCGGTGATGGGGCTTTTGGCCCGGCCGCCCTGGTGGGCCAGCGCGGCGGCGGGTGCGCTGCTGTCGGCCATGCTGCTGGCGGGCCTGTACTGGCGCGCCAAGGCGCGCATGCCGGCGGCCACGGCGGCGCGCCTGGCCGAGCTGCAGTCGCGCATACGGCCCCACTTCCTGTTCAACACCCTCAACAGCGCGATCGCGCTGGTGCGCGCCGAGCCGGCCAAGGCCGAGGCCGTGCTGGAGGACCTCAGCGAGCTGTTTCGCCATGCGCTGGCGGACCCGGCGGAATCGGTCACCCTGGGGCAGGAGATCGCGCTGGCCCAGCGCTACCTGGCGATTGAGCAGGTGCGCTTCGGCGAGCGCCTGCAGGTGCAGTGGAGCCTGGACGCCGATGCGGACCAGGCCAAGCTGCCGCCGCTGCTGCTGCAGCCGCTGGTGGAAAATGCCGTCAAGCACGGCGTGGAGCCCAGCGCCACAGGCGCGCAGCTGCGGATTTCCACGCTCAAGCGCGGCGGCACGGTGGTGATCAAGGTCACCAACTCGACTCCCGCCGGCGCCGGCGAGCGCGGCCACGGCCTGGCGCTGGCCAATGTGCGCGAGCGGCTGACCCTGCTGCATGATGTCGAGGCGAAATTCAAGACGGTCTTCAAGGACGGCATATTTCAGGTACGCATGGAGATTCCCGCATGAAACTCAAGGTACTGGTGGTCGATGATGAAGCGCTGGCGCGGTCGCGCCTGCGCACCTTGCTGGGCGATTGCACGGCGCCGGCGGCGGTGGCTGGCGCGGAGGCGGCCGATGCGGCCGAGGCCATGGGCGCCTTGCAGCGCGAGGCCTTTGATGCGGTGCTGCTGGACATCCGCATGCCGGGGGCCGACGGCATCGCGCTGGCGCAGATGATCGCCCAGCTGCCGCGAAAGCCCGCCGTGGTGTTTGTCACGGCCCATTCCGAGCATGCGGTGCAGGCTTTTGAACTGGAGGCCGTCGATTACCTGACCAAGCCGGTGCGCCTGGAGCGCCTGCAGCAGGCGCTGCAGAAGGTGGAGCGCGTGGCCCAGGCCGCGCGCACCGGCCAGCCGGCCGCCGAGGAGATGCTCATCATCCAGGACCGGGGCCGCACCGAGCGCGTGCCGCTGGCCGAGGTGATTTATTTCAAGGCCGAGCTCAAATACATCACGGTGCGCACCGCCGGCCGCAGCTACATCCTCGATGGCTCGCTCAGCGAGCTGGAGGAGCGCCACGCGGCCCGTTTCATGCGCATACACCGCAACGCGCTGATCGCGCGGCATGCAGTGCGCGCCCTCGAAAAGCACTTCGACCCCGAAGAGGGCGAGGGCTGGGCGGTGCGGCTCAACGGCGTCGACGAGCTGCTGGCGGTTTCGCGCCGCCAGCTCAGCGCGGTGCGTGAGGCCATTACCACCTGAAGCTCCCCGGCCTGTCCGATATTCCCTGTTTCGTTTTTTTTTCGCCTTCCGCCTTCCGCCCTCCATCTTCAGCCTTCCGTTCTCCCGACCCTCAGATTCCCAGATGCTCCCATACGCCGATTTCACCCAGCGCCACATCAACCGCTTCAGCAACCAGCCCGCCGTCGAGCAGCAGATGGTGCGCGAGTTTTTTGCCGGCAAGCCCGGTTTTTATGTGGACGTGGGGGCCAACGACCCGGTGCTCGATTCCCAGTCCCAGCACCTGGAGGCGCTGGGCTGGACGGGCCTGCTGGTCGAGCCCGATCCGGACTGCTGCGCGCTGCTGCGTCAAAGCCGCAAGGGCACGGTGATCGAAATGGCGTGTTCCAGCCCTGAAAACGCCGGCAAGCTGCTGCAGCTGAACCGCGCGGGGCCGCATTCGACGCTGGAAGACCGGCCCATCGCCCTGGGCGCGGTGGTTCGCTCCACCGTGGCCGTCCGCTGCGAAACGCTGGACACCATGCTGCGCGACCATGGGGCGCCCGTTGGCTTTGACCTGCTGTCCATCGATATCGAAGGGCATGAACTGGTCGCCCTGTCGGGTTTTGACTTCGCCCACTGGCAACCCCGGCTGGTGCTGATCGAGGACCATGTCACCCACCACCACAAACACGCGCTGATGCGTGCGAACGGCTACCAGCTGCTGCTGCGAACCGGCCTCAACAGCTGGTACGTTCCGGCGAAAGCGTCCTACACGTTTTCCTGGGCGGCCCGGTTCGAATATCTGCGTAAATACTATCTGGGCCTTCCGACGCGCAAACTGCGTTATGCGCGGCCCGCAGCTTAAGAGCCACACGCACACGGGGGACACATGAGCGAAGAAGAGGCACCGCCTGCCGGGCCGGAAACGGAACCCCCCGGGCCGGACCGTGTGCTGCTTCACATGCCGGTCGACATCCGCAACATGTCGCTGATGGTGCTGGCCGGCCTGGCTTTCCTGTTTGTGCTGCATTGGGCCAAGGCCGTCTTCATTCCGGTGATGGTGGGCGTGCTATTCAGCTATGCGCTGTCGCCGGTGGTCAACTGGCTGGAGGCCCGCCATGTGCCGCGCTGGCTGGGCTCCGCCGTGCTGCTGCTGGCCATACTGGGCGGCCTCGGCAGCACCGCCTATTCACTTAGCGACGAGGCGACGGACCTGCTGGAAGCCTTGCCGGCGGCGGCGCAAAAGTTCCGCCAGGCCATGAGAACGCGCAACGACCGCCACGACAGCGCACTGGAAACCGTGCAGAAGGCCGCCGCGCAGATTGAGCAGGCCGCCCAGGAGAGCGCCGCGTCCGGCGGTACGCGCGGCGTGATGCGCGTCGTGGTCGAGCCCGCGCGCTTCAATATCAAGAACTACCTCTGGACGGGCACGGTGGGCCTGATCGCGCTGGTGGGCCAGGCCACGGTGGTGGTCTTTCTCACGTATTTCCTGATGCTCTCCGGCGACACTTTCAGGCGCAAGCTGATCAAGCTGGCCGGAGACAGCCTGAGCAGCAAGAAGATCACGCTGCAGGCGCTCAATGAAATCACCGGCCAGATCCAGCGCTACCTGCAGGTGCAGTTGCTGACCAGCGCGCTGGTGGGCCTGCTGACCTGGCTGGCCCTGCTGGCCCTGGGGCTGGACAATGCGGCCGTCTGGGGCGTCGCAGCCGCTGTGCTGAACCTGGTGCCTTATGTAGGCTCCCTGGTCACGGCGGCCGGTTCGGCGCTGGTGGGGTTTATGCAGTTCGGCTCGCTCAACATGGCGCTGGCCGTGGGCGGTGCATCGCTGCTCATCCACACCCTGGTCGGCAACTTGCTGACCCCCTGGCTGACCAGCCGCGCCAGCCGCATGAACCCGGTGGCGGTCTTTGTCGGCCTGTTGGCCTGGGGCTGGTTGTGGGGTGTGTGGGGCTTGCTGCTGGGTATTCCCATCTTGATGATCGTCAAGGCGATTTGCGACCGGGTGGAGGACCTTAAACCCATCGGCGAATTCCTTGGCTCATGACCCTCCAAGCGCGCTTTTCTTAATGTCCAAAACCTTCGTGGCTATCACGGTGGCTGCGCTGAATCATTGAAAAGAAAGAGACCAATCCATGATGGAATTGCTCACGGATCCGCAAGCCTGGATTGCCTTTGCCACCCTGACGGCGCTGGAGCTGGTGCTGGGCATAGACAACATCATTTTCATTTCCATCCTGGTCGACAAGCTGCCCAGGGACAAGCAGGAGATGGCGCGCCGGATCGGCCTCTTCATGGCGATGTTCATGCGCATAGGCCTGCTGCTGGTGCTGTCGTGGATCATCGGGTTGGTGGAGCCGCTGTTCACCGTGTTCAAGCAGGAAATCTCGGGCCGTGACCTGATCCTGATCGGCGGCGGCCTGTTCCTGATCTGGAAAAGCACCGGCGAGATCCACCAGTCCATGGAAGGCGAGGAGGGCCATGCCTCCACCGCCGTCAAGGCCACCTTCGCGGCCGTGATCGTGCAGATCATGCTGGTCGACATGATCTTCTCGCTGGACTCCATCATCACCGCCGTCGGCATGGTCGACAGCCTGGCCGTCATGATCGCCGCCGTCATCGCCTCGGTCGGCCTCATGATGCTGTTTGCGCCGGCCATAGGTCGCTTTGTCTCCACCCACCCGACCATCAAGATGCTGGCCCTGTCCTTCCTGGTGGTGGTGGGCGTGGTGCTGATCGCCGAAGGCCTGGACCACCATGTGCCCAAGGGATACGTCTACTTCGCCATGGCCTTCTCGGTCACCGTGGAAATGCTCAACATCCGCATGTGGCGCAAGGCCGCCAAACCCGTGCAGCTGAGGAACGCCTATTCCGCGGACGACAAGGCGGGCAGCGCCAACCACCGTGACTGAGCCGGCGAGGCGCGCGAGATGCAGCGTCTGCCTGCGGCCGCAAAGCGCCTGCATCTGCCGGTGGGTCACGCCGGTGGCCAATGAACTTGAGGTGCTGATCCTGCAGCACCCGCTGGAAGCGGACCACGCCAAGAACACCGGCCGCCTGTTACACCTGAGTTTGCCGCGCAGCCGCATGCTGACCGGTGAGGTGTTCGAAGAGGCCGGATTGCGGGCAGCCATGGGCGACAGCTATACCGTGCTGCTGTATCCGCCCACGCCGCAAGACGGAGAGGTGCCGGCTGTGGACCTGGAACAGCTCAAGGTCCCGTCGCGCGTGAGGCTGGTGGTGCTGGATGCGACCTGGCGCAAGAGCCGCAAGATGCTGCACCTCAACCCACTGCTGCGGAGCTTGCCGCGCCTGTCGCTGGACGATGCGCCGGCTTCGAACTACCTGATTCGCAAAGCCCACAAGCCGGGCCAGTTGTCTACGCTGGAGGCGACCTGTGCGGCGCTGGCGTTGCTTGAGGGTGATGACGGCCGGTATCGGCCGTTGCTGAAGGGGTTTGAGGGGTTTGTGGCGCAGCAGATGGGATACTCGGGCCGTGTCTTGCCCCGGTAGCGCGCTCTCCCTCTTCTAGCTCAGCTCCTACTCCGCCCTTTTTTAAGGGTAGCTGGCCGGGGGGTTGCCCGGCGGCAACTCACTTTTAGCGAAACCCGCAAAGCGGGTTTTCTTTTGCTCGCCAAAAGGCGCGCTACGCGCGCGGGGTTCGCTCACTTCGCGCAGCGAAGTTACGCGAACACCAAAAGTAAGCAAAAGAAAAGGCGACCCTGGTTGCTGCGTCCCTTCGCTTCGCCGCGGGCAACCTGCGGTGCTCGGTCCAGACGGGGTCAAAAACAACTCGCTACGCTCAAACAAGTTTTTGCCCTGATCCGTCTGGACCTCCGCTCCTCGGCGCATCCACAAGGGGACCCGGAATACCGAACAGCCAAACAGCCAAATACAAATACCCAACAGCCGAAGACAGAACCCCGAATACCTGAAGAAACAAGGACTCGCCATGGCGAGTCCTTGTTGGTATTGGTTCCCGCTCCCGATTGCCCCGTCCTGGCTGGGCCGAGGAGCGCAGACGGAGGCGGATCAGGGATCGCGTTGTTTGAGCGTAGCGCAGCGGAGCGAGTTTAGCGAGACCCCGCTTGGCTCGAGCACCGCAGGTTGCCCCGTAGCGAAGCGCAGGGGACCCAGACTGCGGGTCGCCTTTCTTTTGGTGACTTTTCTTTGGCGAAGCAAAGAAAAGTTACTGGCCGCCGGGCCACTCCCGGCCAGCTGAATCAAGAAGAGGGCGCAGAAGGAGCAGGGGTAGAGAGCGGAGAGCGCGAAAGGCCGGCGCAAGACCCGGCCCCAACCTAGCCCGTATTGCGCAACCCAGCCGCAATCCCATTAATAGAAATATGAATACCCGTCTGCACCCGCTGGTCCGCCTGGCCCTCGCGGTAGCGCCGCACCAGCTCAACCTGCAAATGGTGCAGCGGGTCGATGTAGGGAAAGCGATGGCGTATGGAGCGCTGCAGCGCGGCGTTGCCGGCCAGGCGCTGTTTTTCGCCGGTGATCAGGGCCAGCGCGTCCGCCGTGAGGTGCCATTCGGCTTCAATGGCACTGAAGATCTTTTTGCGCAGGCGCGCGTCGCCCATGAGTTCGGCATAACGCGAGGCCAGCGCGAGGTCGCTCTTGGCCAGCACCATGTCCATGTTGCTGAGCAGGGTGCGGAAGAAGGGCCACTGCTTGTACATCTTTTGCAGCAGCGCGATGGCTTCCTTGCGCGCGGCGGGGGTGCCGCCCTGGTTCAGCATCTGCGCGATCGCGGAGCCGAAGCCGTACCAGCCGGGCAGGGTGAGGCGGCACTGGCCCCAGCTGAAGCCCCAGGGGATGGCGCGCAGGTCCTCGATCTTTTGTGAGGCCTTGCGCGAGGCTGGGCGCGAGCCGATATTGAGTTCGGCGATTTCGCGGATGGGCGTGGCGCTGAAGAAGTAGTCGGTAAAGCCCGGAGTGTCGTAGACCAGCGAGCGGTAGGCCGCCATGCTGGCCTCCGAGAGTTCGGCCGCGGCCTGTAAAAAGGCCTTGGTGGCGGGCTTGGTGGGCTGCAGCAGCGTGGCTTCCAGCGTGGCGGCCACCAGGGTTTCGAGGTTGCGACGGCCGATTTCGGGGTTGGCGTATTTGGAGCCTATGACCTCGCCCTGCTCGGTCAGTCGGATCTGCCCGCGCACGGTACCCGGGGGCTGGGCCAGGATGGCCTGGTAGCTGGGACCGCCGCCGCGGCCCACGGTGCCGCCACGGCCGTGGAACATGCGCAGCTGGATGTTGTGCGAGTTGGCCAGTTCGTCGAAGAGTTCGACCAGGGCGATCTCGGCGCGGTAGAGCTCCCAGTTGCTGGTGAAGATGCCGCCGTCCTTGTTGCTGTCGGAATAGCCGAGCATGATGTCCTGCTCGGCGCCGCTGCGCTTGACCAGCTGGGCGACGCCGGGCAGGGCATAGAACTCGCGCATGATGGGCGCGGCGTTGCGCAGGTCTTCGATGGTTTCGAAGAGCGGCACCACGATGAGGTCGTTGGTGGCATTGTTGTCCAGGGTGCCGCGCATCAGGCCGACTTCCTTTTGCAGCAACAGCACTTCAAGCAGGTCGCTGACGGTTTCGGTGTGGCTGATGATGTAGTGGCGTATCGCTTCCTTGCCGAAGCGCGCGCGGGCCGTGCGTGCGGCTTCGAAAATCGCGAGTTCGCTTTGCGCGTGGGCCGAGTACTCGCTGCCGACCACGCGCAGCGGACGCGCGTCGTTGAGCAGGCCCACCAGCAGCCTGCGCCTGGCGGCTTCGTCGAGCTTGCCGTAGTTCGGCTCTATGCGCGCGGCGGCCAGCAGCTCAGCCACCACTTCCTCATGCTTGTCGGAGCTCTGGCGCAAATCGACCGTGGCCAGGTGAAAGCCGAAGACCTCGACCGCGCGTATCAGCGGGTGCAGGCGCTGGGCGATCAGGGCCTCGCCGTGGTGGGCCTTCAGCGAGGCCTCGATGGTACGCAGGTCGGCCAGGAAGTCTTCGGACTTCAGGTAGGCGTTCTGCGGCGCGACCGCGTGTCGCGCGGCGTCGCCGCCGGTCAGTGCCTTGAGCGTGGCGGCCAGCCGCGCATACATGCCGGTGAGTGCGCGGCGGTAGGGCTCGTCCTTGCGGTGCTCGCTGGTGTCGGGCGAGCTTTCGGCGAGGGCGCGCATCTCGGGGCTGAAATCGACCAGCATGGCCGACAGCGACAGCTCGCTGCCCAGGAAGTGGACTTCGGTCAGGTAGTGGCGCAGCGCCACTTCGGCCTGCCGGCCCAGTGCGTAATTGAGGGTGTCGGCGCTGACATTGGGGTTGCCGTCGCGGTCGCCGCCAATCCATTGGCCCATGCGCAAAAAGCTGTGCACCGGCTGGTTGCCGAGTTCGCGCTCGAGGTTGGCATAGAGCTTGGGAATCTCGCGCAGGAAGGTGGCTTCGTAGTAGCTCAGCGCGTTCTCGATCTCGTCGGCCACGGTGAGCTTGGAAAAGCGCAGCAGCCGGGTTTGCCACAGCTGCATCACGCGGGCGCGCAATTGCGCTTCATTGGCGGCCAGTTCGCGCGGCGTGAGGGCGTCCTTGGCGGCGTTGTGGGCCAGCGCCAGCGCCTTGATGCCGTCGCGCGCGGTCAACAGCTGGGCGATGTCGCGCTCGGCATCCAGGATGCTTTTACGTTGCACTTCGGTCGGGTGGGCGGTGAGCACGGGAGAGACAAAGCTGTGCGCCAGCGTGTTGGAGATCGTGCGGGTCGAGATGCCGGCCCAGCGCAGGCGGGCCAGGGCCACGTCGATGCTGCCTTCCTGCGTATCGCCCGCGCGCTCGTGCACGGCGCGGCGGCGTATGTGGTGGCGGTCTTCGGCCAGGTTGGCCAGGTGGCTGAAATAGGTGAAGGCGCGTATCACGCTGACCGTCTGGTCGCCCGACAGGCCCTTGAGCAGCTTTTTGAGGGCTTTGTCGGCTTCCTGGTCGGCGTCGCGCCGGAAGGCGACGGAGAGCTTGCGCACCTGCTCGATCAACTCGTAGGCGGCCACGCCTTCCTGTTCGCGGATCACGTCGCCGAGGATGCGGCCCAGCAGGCGTATGTCCTCGACCAGGGGGCGCTCATTGTCCCGGGAGCGGGTGGAGGCCTTGGGCGCCGGAGCGGCGGCGCCGTCCCTGGCGCCCTCACTGGCGTGTTGTTGTAGCTTCTTGGCGCGCGCGGAAGTGACCATCTCTACCCTATAGTTATTTAGCCTGTAGAACCTGTTTACGATCTAAGTGGGGCCGCGCAAGCACCATCTCGGGATGGGATGCAAGGCGCGGTGCGACGCCCATAGCACGGCTATGGGCTAGCGCCGCAACGCCGCAGACCGCCCGAGAAGGCGCTTGCCCTCCGGGTTGGGGTGAAATCGGGCGATTGAGCCACCCAAGCCCTTGCATGGGCATGAGCCCATGCGGCGTTCCTGGTCGGCCCACTCATCCCGATTGCACCCCAACGCGGCCTCACTTAGGTCGTAAACAGGTTCTTAACCCCGCATGCTAGCATTCACTTCCCTTCCCGCATTACAAACAGGTTACGAGTGTCCGCAGCGTCCCAATCTTCCCCGAATGCCGTCAAGAAGGTGGTCATCGCCACGCGCGAGAGCCGCCTGGCGATGTGGCAGGCCGAGCATGTGAAGGCGCTGCTGCAGGCACGCCTGGGCTGGCAGGTCGAGCTGCTGGGCATGACCACCCAGGGCGACCAGATCCTGGACCGTTCGCTGAGCAAGGTCGGCGGCAAGGGCCTGTTCGTCAAGGAGCTTGAAGTGGCGCTCAGCGAGGGCCGGGCCGACCTGGCCGTGCATTCGCTCAAGGACGTGCCCATGGACCTGCCCGAAGGCTTCGCGCTGGCCTGTGTGCTGGAGCGCGAGGACCCGCGCGACGCCTTTGTGTCCAACCAGTTCGCCAGCCTGGCCGATCTGCCGCAGGGCGCGGTGGTGGGCACTTCCAGCCTGCGCCGGCTGGTGCTGCTCAAGGCCTTGCGGCCCGACCTCGTGATACAGCCGCTGCGCGGCAACCTGGACACGCGTTTGCGCAAGCTTGATGAGGGCCAGTACCAGGCCATCGTGCTGGCGGCCGCCGGCCTCAAGCGCTTGGGCCTGGAGTCGCGCATACGCGCCACCTTTGAACCCGCCCAGATGCTGCCCGCCGCAGGGCAGGGCGCGCTCGGCATTGAAGTGCGCGCCGATCGCGCCGACCTGCTGGCCGCGCTGGCCACGCTGGCGCACATGCCGACCTGGCTTGCGGTGACGGCCGAGCGCACGGTGTCGCGCGCCATGGGCGGCAGCTGCTCCATGCCGCTGGCAGCCTTCACGCAAGGCGTGGCGGCAGGTGAAACCATGGAACTCAAGGCCGCCTGGGGCGACCCGGCCACGGCCGAGGCGCCTTCGGCCGCGGCCGGCCCGCTGACGCCGCTGGTGCGGGTCGGGCAGAGCGCCCCCGTGCGCAATTTCACCGAGGCCGAGGCCCTGGGCGAAGCCGTGGCGGCGCAATTGCGCGCCGGCGGCGCCGTATGGGCCGGCAAGGGCCAGCCCTGATGCCACGAATGCCGGTGGCGGCCGGTGCGACCCGCGTCATCGTGACGCGCCCCGCGGAGGACGCGCAGCAGTGGGTCCAGCAACTGGGGCAAGCCGGCTTTGCGGCCGAAGCGCTGCCCTTGATCGAGATCGCGCCCGCGTCCGACACCGGCGGGCTGGCGCAGGCGCGGCAGAAGCTGGGCGACTATGCGGCCTGCATGTTTGTGAGCGGCAATGCGGTGGCGTATTTTTTCAAGGGGCTGGTCGCAAGCAGCTTGCCTCCGTCCTTGCGCCTGATGGCGCCCGGCCCCGGCACCGTAGCGGCCTTGCTGGCCGCGGGTGTGCCGGCCGCGCAGGTCGATGCGCCTGCCGCGCAGGCCGAACAATTTGATTCGGAAGCCCTGTGGGCTGTGGTCGGGCAGCGCGACTGGAAGGGAAAGCGCGTCCTGGTGGTGCGGGGCGAAAGCCCGGATGCCGCGGGCGGCGGAGCCTCATCCGGCCGCGACTGGATCGCCCGCCAGTGGGAGGCCGCCGGTGCGCAGGTGGATTTTGTCGCCGTGTACCAGCGCCGCGCGCCGCAGCTCAGCGCGGAACAGATAGCTCGCGCCCGCGCCGCCAGCCAGGACGGCTCGGTATGGCTGTTCAGCAGCTCGGAAGCACTGGCCAACCTCCTGCGCCAGCCGGCGCTGGCCGGTGTCGACTGGCGAAGCGCCCGTGCCGTGGCCACCCATCCGCGAATTGAAGAAGCCGTTCGGGCCGCCGGTTGGGGTGTTGTTGCGGCGTCACGCCCGGCCCTGGCTGACATCAAGGTCACATTGGCCTCGATAGAATCTGTTCATCCATGAGCGATCCCCACATAGCCCAGCCCACCCCTTCCACGCCCGACAACGAGCCTGTACTGGAGCGCGCGCTGGTGGTGGCCGAGCCGCCCGTCGCCATGCCCGAGGCCTGGCTGGTGCCGCGCAAGTGGGCCATTCTGGTGGCCGCGCTGGCCGCCGGCGGCCTGCTGGCCAGCGGCCTGCTGTGGCAAAAGCTCGGCAATATCCAGGAAGAGCTGGCCCGCCGCAGCATCGATTCCGGTGCACAAGCGATCGAAGCGCGCACGCTGGCCCGCCAGGCCCAGGAGGCCACGCGCGAACTCTCCGGCCGCCTGGCCATCCAGGAAACCCGCATCAGCGAAGTCAGCCTGCAGCGCAGCCAGCTGGAAGAACTCATGCAAAGCCTGTCGCGTTCGCGCGATGAAAACCTGGTGGTGGACGTTGAATCCGCCTTGCGCCTGGCGCAGCAGCAGGCCCAGCTCACCGGCAGCGCAGAACCGCTGTTGGCCGCGCTCAAGTCGGCCGACCAGCGCCTGCAGCGCGCCGCCCAGCCGCGCCTGAATCCCTTGCAACGCGCCATCGCCCGCGACATGGACCGCATCAAGGCCGCGACGTTGACCGACGTGCCGGTGCTGATGCTCAAGCTCGACGAGCTGGCCCGCATGGCCGACGACCTGCCGGTGGCCAACGCCATGGTGGCCACCGGTTCCCAGCGCGCTGCGCCGGCCGCAGCGGCGCCCGCACCCGCCGCGCGTGCCAGCGCACCGGCGGCCGACAAGTCTTCCACGGGCATGTTCGACAAACTTTCATTCAGCGCCTGGTCGCAGCGCACGCTGGACAACCTGCGCGAAGAGGCGAACAAGCTGCTGCGCGTGAGCCGTATCGAGCAGCCCGAGGCGGCGCTGCTGTCGCCCGAGCAGTCCTTCTTCCTGCGCGAAAACCTCAAGCTGCGCCTGCTCAATGCGCGCCTGGCCCTGCTGTCGCGCCAGACCGATTCGGTGCGCGCCGACCTCGCCAGCGCCAGCACCTGGCTGGGCAAGTACTTCGATGCCTCCTCGCGCAAGACCCAGGCCGCGGCCCAGTTGCTGGCCCAGGTGCAGGGCCAGCTCAAGACCAGTGAGCTGCCGCGCCTTGATGAAACCATGGCCGCACTGGCCACGGCGGCCGCAGGCCGCTGATATTTCGTAAAGGCAGACACACGCATGCGCGCCGCCCTCTGGCTACTGGCCCTTTTTGGCGTGGCGGTTGCCGTGGCGCTGTTCGCGGGCAACAACCAGGCGGTGGTGACCATTTTCTGGCCGCCGCACCGGGTCGACATCTCCTTCAACCTGATGGTGATGCTGCTGGCCGCCCTGTTCTTTGTGCTCTACCTGGCCTTGCGCGCGGTGTCGGCGGTGTTCTCGCTGCCGGCCGAGGCCCGGCGCTGGCGCGCCCAGCAGAAAGAGCGCGCCATGTACGGCGCGCTCATGGATGCGCTGGCCCACCTGCTGGCCGGGCGCTACCTGCGCTCGACCAAGTCGGCGCAAAACGCGTTGGCGCAGGAAAAAAGCCTGCGCCCGCTGGCCGACGACTATACCCAGGTGACCGGCCACAGCTCCAGCCGCGGCAACCAGTTGCGCTCACTGGCCCATCTGCTGGTGGCCGAGGCCGCGCAATCGCTGCAGAACAAGGGCCTGCGCGACCAGCACCTGCATCAGGCGCTGAAGAGCTCGGCGCCGCGCCACGCGCAGGAGGTGCGCGAGGGCGTGCAGTTCCGCGCGGCGCGCTGGGCGCTGGACGACCGCGACGCCGGTGCCGCGCTTGACTGGCTGGCCCAGCTGCCGCAGGGCGCATCGCGCCGCACGCTCGCGCTGCGCATGAAGCTGCGTGCTTCGCGACAGGCGCGGCAGACCTCGCAGGCGCTGGAAACCGCGCGCCTGCTGGCCAAGCACCGCGCGTTTTCGCAAGCGGCGGCGCAAAGCATTGTTCGCGGTCTGGCGCTGGAGCTGCTCAACGACGCGCACGACCCGGCGCAACTGCAGCAGGCCTGGTTTTCACTCGATGAAAGCGAGCGCGCCATGCCCGAGCTGGTGGTGCACGCCGCCTCGCGACTGATGGCGCTGCACGGTGACCCGGAAATGGCGCGCACCTGGCTGCTGCAGGTCTGGGACACCATGATGCAGCCGCGCTCGGAAATCGGCGAGAACCTGCGCATCAAGCTGATCACGGTGCTTGAAGCCGGCCTGGATTCGCTGGATGCGACCTGGCTGGCGCGCATCGAGACGGCGCAACTGAGCCGGCCCCGCGACGCCAACCTGCAGTACCTGGCGGGCATGGCCTGCCTGAACCGCCAGCTCTGGGGCAAGGCCCGCCAGCTGCTGACCCAGGCCGCACCGGCCCTGCAGGACGTGACGCTGCACCGCAATGCCTGGCGCGCCCTGGCCGTGCTGGCCGAGCAGCGTGAGGACGAAGCCGCCGCAGCGCAGGCCTACAAACGCGCCGCGCAGATATAAAAAAACCTGCCCAGGTCATGGGCAGGTTCCGGGGTTTCAACGCTTGAACGGTTAAGGTTTGATCACCTGGGGCGCCTTGGCTGCCTTGGCACGCTGCATATACCCCTGGTAAGCCGGCAAGGCGATGGCGGCGATGATGCCGATGACCATGATGAGGGGAAACATCAGGGCGCCAACCTTGACCATTGTGGAGTTGGGTGGCGGCGGTGCGCCGAAGCGGTTGCCGCCCCGGGTCCCGGGGTTGAAGATCCAGACCAGTCCCACCAGAGGGATGAAGGCCAGGATGGCCGTCCAGCCGGTCCATCCCATGTCGTGGCTGCGCTGTATGGTCAGCAGGATGAGGAACAGGAAGTAGGGGATCACGGCCAGGAAACCAATCACGCCGCCCACTGCGGCCCCGGCGCCGGTAAGGCCCGCTACCACACTGAGCCCGAAGACGCCGGCGAGCAAAAGCAGGTAGCCCACAAAAGTGCGGGCCAGGTAGCGCAGGCGCCCGACGCGTCCCTTGGCGGAGAACCATTTGACGGGTTGTGTGCCTGTTTCGTCTTCATAGACATCGGCGACAGCCGCACGTGGCGCGGCATAAGGATTCACTGCTTCTGACATCTCATCCCTCCTGTTATTGAGACCCGAAGGATAACCGTTGCCGGGGTCTTGCGGAACCCTTGGAAACGCGGCCCCGTTGAGACCGTGAACAGGTTCTTACAACAAGCCGGCGCGCTTGACCGCGTGGTAGCGGTTGACCAGCGAGACAGCCAGCTGCGCCGGCTCCACATCCATCGAGAGCGGGTCCTGGCCGACCACGCGGGCAAAGGCGTCGCGCCGCGACTGCGCGAACAGGTGCGCGGCGGCCACATCCACCGCATCCGCCGGGGTGGACAGCGCCTGGCCTGCGATGCGGCCCAGCACGCGTTCGCGCAGGCTGGCGACCAGCACCAGGTGCTGGCGGCGCAGCAGCTTGATCGCCGGGCGCAGCTCGGCGGCGTCTTCGTCGCGGAAGTTGGTGAGCACGATGACCAGCGCGCGCCGGCGCTGCACGCGCAGCAGCTCCTGCGCGGCCAGCAGGTAGTCCGAATGCATGGCGCCGGGCTGGATGTCGTGCAGGCGGTTCATCAGGGCGTTGAGCGTGGCCGCGCCCTTGCGCGGCGCGAAATCGCGGCGCTGCCCGGGCAGGCCGCCGAAGGTCATTGCGCCGACCTCGTCGCCCTCCTTGAGTGCCACATAACTCAGCAGCATCAGCGCGTTGAGCGCTTCGTCGAAATGGCTGCTGCCCTGGCCGTCCTGTTCCGGCCCGGCTTCGTCGGCCCGCATGCGGCGGCCGCAGTCGAGCAGGAAGAACACGCACTGGTCGCGGTCGTCCTGGAATTCGCGCACGATGGGCCGCTGGTGGCGCAGCGTGGCCTTCCAGTCGATGTGGCGCAGCGAATCGCCGGTCTTGTAGTCGGCCAGCTGGCGGAAGTCAGTGCCGAGTCCGCGCTGCACATAGGTCTTGATGCCGATCTGCGCCAGGCGCCTGTCGCCGGAAAGCCAGGCATAGCGCGCCAGCGCGGCGAAGTTGGGGTACACGCGCAGCTTGCCGGGCTGCCCCAGCGGCTGTTGCACTTCGAAGCAGCCGCCGCGGCTGCGCCAGCGCAACTGGGTCGTGCCGAAGAGGGCCACGCCGCGCTCACGCGCGGTCACCGTGTAGCGCAGCTCCGCGCGCGAAGCCGGCGGCAGGGTTAGGGTTTGTGGCAAGCCTTCAAAAGCAAAGCGCGGGTCGACCTCGTCGAACACGGTCACGGCCCAGGCCAGCGGGCCTTCATTGACCAGCACCAGCGTGAGCACGGTGGGCACGCCCAGCGAAAAGGCGCCGGGCAGGCTTCGCTCCATACGCAGCGGTGCCTGGCGCCACAGGCGCAGGCTGCGCCGGAGGTCAAATAGCGCCCACGCCAGCGCCGGCAGCAGCACAGCTCCCGCCAGCATGGCCACGGTGTCTACCGGCAGCCCCGCGAGCAGGGCCAGGCAGGCGGCCAGGGCCATGCCGGCCAATGCCTTGACCGTGCCTGCCGTAGGAATGACCAGCCAGCGCATCCAGGCCGGTCTCAGAGGCGGGGCGCCTGCACGCTGCCTTGCGCGCTGCGCAGCAGGTCATCCACACTCAGGCCTTCGAGCTGCGCGTCGGGCGAAATCATCACGCGGTGGCGCAGGGCCGGCAAAGTCTGGCGTGCCACGTCGTCGGGGGTGATGAAGTCGCGCCCGTCCATGAGCGCGCCGGCGCGCGCGGCGCGCACCAGCGCCATGGTGCCGCGCGGCCCGGCGCCGGACGAAAGGCCGGGCCAGTCGCGCGTGGCGCGGGCGATACGAACCGCGTAGTCGACCACCTGCTCATGCGCCTGCACCAGGCTGGCCAGGCGCTGCAGTTCCAGCACTTGCACGTCGTCCAGGCAGGGCCTGACCGCGTCCAGCGGCAACTGGTTGCCGGCACGCTGGCCGGTGGTGAGCTGCACCACGGCTTTTTCCTCAGCATGGCTGGGGAAGGCGATATTGATCTTGAGCAGGAAGCGGTCCAGCTGCGCCTCGGGCAAGGGGTAGGTGCCTTCGGTGTCTATCGGGTTTTGCGTGGCCATCACCATGAAGGGGCGCGGCAGAGGCATCGCCCTGCCTTCCAGCGTGACCTGGTATTCCTGCATCACCTCGAGCAGGGCGCTCTGGGTCTTGGCCGGTGCGCGGTTGATTTCATCGGCCAGCAGCAAATGCGTGAAGACCGGCCCCTGGTGCACGCGCAGCGTGCCTATGCCGGATTCGCCGCGTGTCGAAGGGTCCAGCACCGAGTGGCCGGTGATGTCCGAGGGCATCAGGTCGGGCGTGAACTGCACGCGCGCATAGCGCAGGCTCATGGCCTGGGCCAGCGCCCGCGCCAGCAGCGTTTTGCCGAGCCCGGGCACACCCTCGATCAGCACGTGGCCGGACGCGACCAGCGCCACCAGGGTCTGGTCGACGGCTTCCTTCTGGCCGACCACGGCCTTGCCGACTTCGTGGCGCAGGGTCTGCAGCCATTCGGCCGCGCGTATCAGTTCGTCGTTGGGAATTGATGACATGGTGGTTTCTCGGGTTCAGGGTAAGGATGGCAAGGAGAGGATCAGGCGGCGGAGGAAACGGGTGTGTTGACGGGTTCGCGCGCATCGAGCCGCCGGCGCGCGGTTTCCAGCAACTCGAGGTCGGCGGCCAGCACGCCGCGGTTGCGCGACCTGTCGGCTTGCGCGCGTTCGAGCGCGAGCGTATCCAGGCCGGTGGCGCGCGCGATCTCCTGGGTGCGCTGCGCGGGGGCCAGTTGCGAAAACCGTGGGACCTGCCGCGCAGCCGACGCATGCAGCGCGCGAAGCTGGGCCGCGTGCAGGGCTTTCGGCCCGTGCATGTGCAGGAAGCGCGCGGTGCCGCGGACCTGCTCGGCCATGGAGCGCCGGTGCGAGGGGGCGGATGGCGCCAGCGGCCCGAAGCGAACGCCGGCGCGCCACAGGGCCAGGGACAGCGCCAGCAGGCCCAGCAGCAATGCCGCCCAGGCCTGGTGCCAGAGCCAGGACGCGAAGGGTTCCCGGGCCTCTTCGGCCACAAGCCAGAACTCGGCGCCGGCGCGTGCCTGCAGCGCCGCGGCCACCACCTGGGCGTTGTCCGCGCGCAGCAGGTTGTTGTTGCTCAGCATGCCCCAGCCGCCGAGCACGGTGACCGTGCCCCGGCCGACCTGCATGCGCACGGCCTCGGTGCCGGCCGTGCCGCGCAGCGACCACAGGGGCGCGGCCTGCCGGTCCGCCGGCAGGTATTGCGGACTGAAGTAGGCGCCGCAGACGCGGTAGGCCCGGCTGTCGCCGTAGCTGGACACGACTTCAGCGGGTTCCTCCAGCGAGCGGCAGTCGGCCTCCTTGGCGCCCTTGGTGAAGGGCCGTGTTGGCGTGACCGTCTGCGCCCTGATGGCGCTTTCCTCGGTGACGGGCAGCCAGTCCTCGAAAGCCTTGTGCCGCGCCAGAAAGCCGGGGATGACCAGGTGCCCGCCCTGCATCACCCAGGCGCGCAGGCGCTGCGCGCGCTCGGGGAACAGGTCCCAGTTGCGCGACACCAGCACCAGCCGCGCCTGCGGCGGTGGCATAGCGTCCAGGCTTTTGTGCCGCACGACCCGCGAGCCCAGGGCGGCCAGCAGTTTTTCGGTCGCGTAAAGCGGATTGGTGAGGGCCTCGCCCTTGGCCGGTGTGGGGACGTCGACGTCCACCCACTCGGTGGCCGATACCAGCCAGGCGCCGCCCGCCAGCAGCAGCACGCCCAGCAGGATGAGGATGAGCCGGTCCTTCACGGTGCCACCTTGGCCGGTCCGGACTGCGGCGCGCCCAGACGCGCGTCAAATTCGGCGCACAGCGCCAGCACACCGGCCGTGGGGGGCAGGCGCCCGCCGTAGGCCGCCAGCTGCCAGGCGGAGACCAGCCGGGTAAAAAATTCGAGCGACAGGGGCGCCAGCCGGCCTTCGCTGAGCACCACGCATTCGCCTTCCGTGCTGGCATTGCGGATGGGCACCGCGTGCAGGTGCACCAGGCGCGAGAGCGCGCCGCGGTAGAGCAGCGACAGCGCGGGCCGCCGCTGCCCGCGCTGCCATAGCGAGGCAACCTCGGAGCCCACGTCGTCGGGCAGGCTTTCGGGACGGATGTCGAGGCTGCCGATGTGGCTGGGCAGCGGCGCCATGCGGTGCCGACCGCCGCCGGCGCGCACCTGCACCCAGCGGCGTATGCGAATCACCAGCCAGGCCAGGGCCAGCGCGCCCAGCGCCCACACCAGCAGGCGCGCGGCTTCGGACACCTTGGTCACAAAGTCCTTGAGCCAGGCGAAACCGTCGCGGTCCTTCTTTTTGTCCTCCGGTTTTTCATCCTGGTTTTTCAGGCGCAAGGTTTTGTCGCTTTTGGTGCCGGGCAGGTTGGGGTCGGTGCGAACCCGTGCGACGGCCGACTGCACCTGCTCGCGCGTGAGCGGCGTACCCGTTGCCGCGGGCGGGGTGTCGGCCCAGGCCGGTGCGCATGCAGTGCAGGCCGCGCAAGTCGCAACCGCCAGGCAAGCCGCGGCTTGCCGCCAGGTAAGGCGTGCCGTGGTTGTCCTCATGCCCCGGCCTTTGCCGCTGCGGGCGTGAAGGCGCGGCGGAAGTCCTGTTCGATGTCCCAGGCCTCAAGCTCGACGCGGCGGTTCAGGTACATCGCGAAGCCGGCCGCCACAAAAAAGGGCTCGACGATGGCGACGGCAACGGCATAGACCAGCGCAAGGCACAGGCTCTGCATCGTGGACTCGGAGGCGATCAACCAGCGCCAGAGGTCCGAAAGGCTGCCCTCGGGCGCGAACCAGAACAGGATGGAGAGAAGGGCGAGCTGCAGGGCGATCTCGACGTTGGAAAAGATCAGCTGCATGCCGGTGGCCGCACCGCGACGGCCGCGCAGCAACTGTTCGCGCCGCTTGCGCCTGGCGCTGCCGCGCTGGCCCTCGAGCTGGTCTACGGCCTGCGTATACGAGCGCCAGGGCGACAGCCGCCGCCACAGCAGCGTGCGCAGCAATTGCCCGCCCCACACCTGGGCGCGGTGTTCCCAGAGATCCTTCCAGCGTGTGGACTGGCCGAAAACGGCGCGCGAGAGTATGAACAGCAGGCTGCGGTCAAACCAGGGCTTGAGGCAGAAGATCAGCAGGCCGGGCAGCCAGTAGGCGAACTCGATGGTGCACAGCACCAGCACGATCACCACCACATACATGGGCAGGAAAGTCCGCCAGATGGAGCCGGCATGATGGCGCACCAATGCGACGCCCAGGTCGGCGGCCTCGGCCATGGGCCGCGGCCGCAGCGCGACGGCCAGCGCATCAACCTGCATGGCGCTGCCCTTCGTTCAGAGGCGCATCGACGCGCGGCCGGCCCTGCCAGCCCAGGTAGGCCAGCACCAGGGCCCAGCAGGCCGCGCCCGCGCCGTATTTCACGGCGGGGGTGACCCAGCGCGCCGAAGACCAGAAGGCCTCGACGGCTGCGGCGATCAGCAGCAGGCCGATGACGCCATAGACCACCACGATGGCATGGCGGGCCGCCAGACGCAGCGCCTCCAGCCGTGTGTGCCGGCCCGGCGCGATGAGCGCGTAACCCAGGCGCAGGCCCGCCGCGCCCGCCAGCACGATGGCTGTGAGCTCGAAAGCGCCGTGGGTGATGACGAAAGAGCAGAAATTCTTCGCATGGCCGGAGGCGATCAGGTAGCCGCCCACGGCCCCTATCTGCACGCCGTTGAACAGCAGCACGCCAGCGCTGCCGATGCCGCCAAAGATGCCGGCCGCGAAGCAGCGAAAGCCGATGCCGATGTTGTGCATGACGTAGTAGCCGAACATCTGCCAGTCGCCGCTGGCGTCGCGGTTGCGCCCGAAGGCCTTGGCGCTGTCGCTGTACATGCTGTCGAACTGCTGCACCTGCGCCGCGTCCATCAGGTGCAGGATGAAGCCCGGGTCGCGGTAGGTGGCAAGGCCTGCTGCCAATAGGGGCACCACGAATAACAGGGCCGCCACCAGCAGATAGGTACGGTGCGCGCGCACGGCCTGGGGGAAGTCGACCAGCACCAGAAGGCCCAGGCGCGCCAGGCCGTAGTCGTGGCGCCGGTAGATCAGCCGGTGGGCGCTTTGCGTCAGGGCTTCCAGCCGCTGTGTCAGATGGATGGGGTAGGCGCGGGCCTGTGCCAGCGCCAGGTGTTCACAGACGCGGCGATAGAGCGTGGCCAGTTGTGCCCCGTCGAATTTGCGTTCGGTCTCGGCCACGCCTATGACCTTTTCGAGCTCGGCCCACAGCGGCGCGTAGGCGGCTTCAAACTGCAGGGGCGTCATGGACGCGCTTCTCCTTCGCGCCGTCCCATCAGCCATTGCGCCACGCCCAGCAGGCGCTGCGTGGCCGTGCCGCCCGGCTTGCCCGCAGCCAGCACCGGCTCGGCCAGGGTGGCGAGTTCGCCCAGGCGCTCGGGCGTCAGCCGTGTGGCGCGGCCGGCCCAGGCGAGCACCGAAGCCTGCTCGGCGGCAGACAGGGGCCGCGCGGGCGCTAGCGGGGCTGCCAACGGGACTTCGCCGTGCAGCTTGACCGCATCGGTGAAGACCACCAGCGTGCCGGCCGCCAGATCGCCCAGGCGCTTGCTGTCGCGGCGCCAGAGCATGGACACCAATCCGGCGCCGAACAGTGCGGGCATGAAATCGGCGGCGCGCAGCAGGTTGCGCGTGAGCGACGCGGCGGGCGTAACCGGCAGGCCCGAATCCATCACCACGCGCAAGCCCATGGCACGCTTGCCGGGCGTGGCGGCCGCGCGGGTCAGCTCGAACACCACGGGATAAAACCATTCGAGGCCGAAATACACCAGCAGCAGCACGGCCGCCCCGGCCTTGCCCATCACACCGACCGTGATGGCCACGGCGATGAACATGCAGGTGCGTATGGCCAGGTCGATCAAATAGGCCAGCCCACGCGCGACGATGCCGGCGGGCCGCAGGGACAGGGTGATGCCCTCCGGCGTTTCGGCCGTGTAGATCGTGTCAAGGCGCGCGGCTGCCACAGGGCTTGGGCTCAGGCCTTGACGACGATGGTGTCGGCGATCTCGTCGTGCAGGCAGCGGCGCGACTTGCGGAAGATCATCAGGCAGTCGATCAAAGAGTAGATCCAGATCACGACCGTTATGAAAGCGGCCACGAAACCCACGCCATACCGCAAGGCCAGGCGCTTGATGGAAACGGCTTCGCCCGAAGGCCGGATGATGCGTATCTTGAGCAGTAGCTTGCCGATTGTCTGGCCCCGCGTTGCGAGCAGGTAGCCGTTGAGCAACAGGAAGGTCAGGGTGCCGACGGCCATGCCCATCGCGTCGGCCCCTGACCATAGGCCTTCTTTCGGTACGGCCCAGGGGTTGTAGGGTGTCAGCACCGACACCAGCCAGAGCACCAGGCCCTGGAACACCGTGTCGAGGATGATGGCGCCGAGGCGCTCCATGCGGCCGGCCAGCTTTGGGCCCTGAGCCGGTTCGGTGACATCTTCCACATTGGCCTGCGGCGGTGCGTAGCGCGCGTCGTGCGTTGGCTGGTCCATGGCTGCTCCCCCTTGGCGGTTTTGTTGGACTGATTCTAGGGCTTGTTCCGAGGCATAAAAAAAGCCCGCATCGGCGGGCCTTTTCAGGGGGTGGCCGCTGACGCGGCTGGGTGCTTACCGGCCTGCCGATTGCTCGAAAGGCAGGGTCATGGTACCCAGGTCGCGCCGGGTTTCGACCAGCACCAGCGGGCCTTCGTCGGCCACAACCAGCGGCGGGCGCTCGCGCGGCACGTGCACCGGCTTGACCTCGGCGGCGATGGCGGCTTGGGCCTCGGCTATCTTGGTCGCGTCGGAATTCACCCACTGCAGTCCCGAGGACTGTGCCACCTGTGCCAGCTCGTCCAGCGGCAGGGCATAGGACTGGACCTTGGGCAGCGTGATGGCCGCGGGCGCCGGTGCGGCGGCTTGCACCGGTGCGGGTGCGGCAACGCTGACTGGCGCTGTGTAGGCGGGGGTTGGTGCTGGTGCTGCGGGCACGAATGGCGCCGCAGGCGTCACGGCTGCGGCGGGTGCGGCATAGTCGGCAGCTGCCGGCGCGCGCTCTTCGGGTGCTTGCGGCTGCTGGCGCGGCTCGGCAAAACCGGCCTGGGCAGCATCCGCGCCGGCCTCAGCTGCCGGCTGTTGTTCACCGCGTTCGCCGTTCTCATTGCGTTCGCGGCGGTCACGGCCGTAGCGGTCACGGCTGCGGCGTTCGCGCGGCTGGCGTTGTTCGTCGCCTTGGCCGTTTTGGCCGTTCTGTGCGGGCGCGATCACATTGCCGGTTTCGTCGAGCACGGGTGCGGCAGCGGGAGCCTCGGCGTTGACGCCTGGTGCGCCTTCCACGCCTTCGGTGCGGTCGCCGCCGCGGCGGTCGTTGCGGCGGCCGTTGCGGTCGCCGCGTTCACGGCGGCCTTCACCGCGCTCGCCACGATCCCCGCGTGCTTCGCGGTTGCCCTGGCGTTCGCCGTCCTGCGGTGCGCGGTCCTGGCGGGGCTCAGCGGCTTCGCCGCCCATGGCGGCGGCCATCGCGGCTTGGTTGGCCAGTGCGAGGTCCTGTTCGACGGCATCGCGCTGGATGCGTTCACCGCGGTCTGCGCGTTCGCCATTGCGTTCACCGCCACGCTCTCCGCGCTCGCGGCGGTTGCGGCCGCCTTCGCGGCCTTCACGGTTGGGGGTCTCGCCGCGTGCCTGGTCGCTTGCGCCTTCGGCACGGGCTTCGCCGGCCTGGCGTTCCTGGCGGCCTTCGGCGTTGCGTTCACGGCGTTCACTGCCGCGGCCTTCACCACGTTCTGGACGGCCCTCGGGGCGTGCTTCACGGCCTTCGCGGTTGTCGCCGCGGCCTTCCGCACCGCGGCCCTCGCCGCGTGCTTCGCTGCGGCCGCGGCCACCGCGCCGGCCGTCACGGCCACCGCGTTCCGAACGCTCGCCGCGGCCTTCACCGCCACGGCCTTCACGCCGGCCTTCGCCGCGTTCGTCTTTTTTCACTTCCTTGGCGGCAGGGGCGGGAGTTGGGGCTTCGGCGCCGCCGAACAGGCTCTTGATCCAGCCGAAGAAACCTTTTTCCGCCGGTGCCGCAGCCGGCGCCGCGGGGCGTGCAGCCTTGGGGGCTGGCTGCGGAGCGGCTTCGGGCTTGGCCGGGGCCACGGGGGCGGGAGCATCGGGCAGCACGCCTTTGATGACGGGCTCCTGCTTGTTGTGCTTTTCCTGGCTGCGGCGCGTGACGGTGGTCGGGTCTTCGACTTCCTCGGCCATTTTGTAGCTGGCGGCGATGTTGTCCAGGCGCGGATCGTCGTGCTTCAGGCGTTCCAGGCGGTAGTTGGGGGTTTCCAGCGTCTTGTTGGGCACCAGCAGCACGTTGATGCGCTGCTTGACTTCGATCTTGGCGATCTCGGAGCGCTTTTCGTTGAGCAGGAAGGAGGCCACGTCGACCGGCACCTGACACAGCACCGAGGCCGTGCTGTCCTTGAGGGACTCTTCCTGGATGACGCGCAGGATCTGCAGCGCCGAGCTTTCCGTGTCGCGGATATGGCCGGAGCCGCCGCAACGCGGGCAGGGAATCGATGCGCCTTCGGAGAGGGCCGGGCGCAGGCGCTGGCGGCTCATTTCCATCAGGCCGAACTTGCTGATGGTGCCGAACTGCACGCGGGCGCGATCCTGGCGCAGCGCGTCGCGCAGGCGGTTTTCCACGTCGCGGCGGTTGCGCGACTCTTCCATGTCGATGAAGTCGATGACGATCAGGCCGCCAAGGTCGCGCAAACGCATCTGGCGCGCGACTTCATCGGCGGCTTCCAGGTTGGTGCGGGTGGCGGTTTCTTCGATGTCGCCGCCCTTGATGGCGCGGGCCGAGTTGACGTCGACCGAGACCAGGGCTTCGGTGTGGTCGATCACGATGGCACCGCCGGAAGGCAGCTGCACGGTGCGGGCGTAGGCCGATTCGATCTGGTGCTCGATCTGGAAGCGGCTGAACAGCGGTGCGTCGTCGCGGTAGCGCTTGACGCGGTGCTCATGTTCGGGCATCACGTGGGCCATGAACTGCTTGGCCTGCTCATAGACGTCGTCGGTGTCGAACAGGATGTCGCCGATGTCGCTGTTGAAGTAGTCGCGGATGGCGCGGATCACGAGGCTCGATTCCTGGTAGATCAGGAAGGCGCCCTTGCCGCCCTTGCCGGCGCCGTCGATGGCGCTCCAGAGCTTGAGCAGGTAGTTCAGGTCCCATTGCAGTTCAGGGGCGCTGCGGCCTATGCCGGCGGTGCGCGCGATGATGCTCATGCCGTTGGGGTACTCAAGCTGGTCCATCGCCTCCTTGAGCTCGGCCCGGTCGTCACCCTCGATGCGCCGGCTCACGCCGCCGCCGCGCGGGTTGTTGGGCATCAGGACCACATAGCGGCCGGCCAGGGAGACGAAGGTGGTGAGAGCGGCGCCCTTGTTGCCGCGTTCTTCCTTTTCGACCTGGACTAGCAGTTCCTGGCCTTCCTTGATGACGTCGTTGATGCGTGCCTGGCTGACCGGCACGCCCTGGGCGAAGTACTGCTTGGAGATTTCCTTGAACGGCAGGAAGCCGTGGCGGTCTTCGCCGTAGTCGACGAAGCAGGCTTCCAGCGAGGGCTCGACGCGCGTGACGA
>Ga0209564_1000446_pt1 | contig 70931 bp, 48 predicted proteins | sample AraplaCol_mMF_r2_FD_184272 | JGI IMG/M metagenome (GOLD analysis project Ga0209564, IMG submission 184272) | Arabidopsis root microbial communities from North Carolina, USA - plate scrape MF_Col_mMF_r2 (SPAdes) (version 3) | ecosystem: Host-associated > Plants > Roots > Endosphere | place: USA...
CGGCCGCGCGGCCCTGACCTCCAAGGTCATCGACGGCGCCTTCCCGGACTATCTGCGCGTCATCCCGCGCGACAACGCCAAGATCCTGACCCTGGACAACGACCTGTTCGCCAAGGCCGTCGACCGGGTGGCCACCATCTCGGCCGAGAAGAGCCGCTCGGTGAAGCTGGCCGTCGAACCGGGCCGCATCACCCTGACGGTGCGCAACATGGAAGCCGGCCAGGCCGTCGAGGAGGTCGAGGTCGACTATGACGGCGAGGCCTTCGAAATCGGCTTCAACGCCCGCTACCTGCTGGACGTCTGCGGCCAGATCGGCGGCCCGATCGCCGAGTTCCGCTTCGCCGACCCGGCCAGCCCGACCCTCGTGGTCGACCCGACCGATCCGGGCGTCAAATACGTGCTGATGCCGCTGCGGGTGTAGGGGCCGTACAGGCTCCGATCGTTCAGGAAACGGGCGCCGCGGGCGCCCGTTTTGCCGTGCGGTCTCGTCACTCGCCCCCTAGGGGTCGCTCCGCGACCGTCTTCCCCCAAAGAAGGAAGAGCGCTCCGCCCCCTAGGGGGCGGACAGACCGCGAAGCGGTCAGGTGGGGGCAAGTTGCTGGCGGGTAAAAAACCGGCCTCTAGCCGACACCCAAAACCCGCACCACCAGCCACAGCCCGCCGCAGATCACCGCCCACCCGGTCGCGATGCCGAGTTCGGGATTGGTCTGCCACCATTGGCGCGAAGCGCCCAGAGCCTTGAGTTTCATGTTCCCTCCCCGGAACGTGTTACCGCTATTCAGGGCAATGACTCGGGATCGCGCAAGCAACTTCCAGTATCGGGAGACGACCTGGGCGTGAAACCGGACCCAAAGTTCGAAGGCCACGCCCTTGCCCGCCTCGCCGCCCGTGCTAGCCTCCGTTGCATAAGAAAACGGGAAGAGGCGCGCATGGCCAGGGTCAGCTACATGACGGTGGGGTCCAACAGGTTGGAGACGGCCAAGGCGTTCTACGACGCCTTGCTCGGCTCGATCGGCATGAGCGGCGTCTACGAGCACCCCTCGGGCGGCCGGCTCTATCGCGGCAAGGGCACAGGACTGTTCGGGGTTCTGGGCCCGTATGACGGCGAACCGGCCTGCGTTGGCAACGGCACGATGGGCGGCTTCGACTTCGAGAGCCGCGAGGCGGTCGACGCCTTCCACGCCAAGGCGATCGAGCTGGGCGGAACCTGCGAGGGCCCGCCCGGCGAGCGGATGCCCGGGGCCTATTTCGCCTATTTCCGCGACCTGGATGGCAACAAGCTGTGCGGCTACAAATTCGGCTGAGGCCGAACCGGTCGAAAGCCAAGATTCGGCCGTCATTCTCACCCGCGCGCGCCACGATCCAGGCGCGAACTGCCCGCAGTCTTGCAGGGAGTCCGCCATGCGCGTGGCCAGTGAACGTATCGTCGCGATCCTCTTCAGCGGCGCGGCCTGGGCCATGGCCCTGGTGGCCGGGCCGCACCTGGCCCACGCCCTGCGCCACCCCGCCCGCCTGGTGGCCCACGCCGCGACGGGCCGACGCCGCGAACTGGGCTGACCGGCGGATTTAGACCTGCGGCCCGAATAGGCTAGAAGGCGCAGGTGAGCCGCGCCGCCCTTCTTTCGCTGACCCTGACCGACTTCCGCTCGTACGAGCGCGCGCAGCTGCGTCCCGACGGGGCCAGCGTCTACCTGTTCGGGGCCAATGGGGCGGGCAAGACCAACCTGCTGGAGGCCATCAGCCTGCTGTCGCCGGGCAAGGGCCTGCGCGGCGCCGGCCTGACCGAGGTCGGCCGGCGCTTGCCCGGCGAGGCCACGGGCCGCGCCTGGGCCGTCGCCGCCGAGGCGGAAAGCGGCGAAGACGAGCCGGTGCGCCTGGGCACGGGGGTCGAGCTGGCCGGCGCGGCCCGCCGCGTTGTCCGCATTGAGGGCGAGACCGTGCCGCCCGGCCGGCTGGCCGACCATGTCCGGCCGATCTGGCTGACCCCGGCCCAGGACCGGCTGTTCCTCGAGGCGGCCGGCGAGCGCCGCAAGTTCTTCGACCGCCTGGTGTTCGCCGGCGAGCCCGACCACGCCCGCCACGCCAACGCCTACGACAAGGCCCAGCGCGAGCGCATGCGCCTGCTGACCGACGCCGTTGAGAGCGGCCAGCAGGCCGACGCCATCTGGCTGACCGCCCTGGAGGCCCGGCTGGGCCAGGCCGGGGCCCTGATGGCCGCGGCCCGGGCCCGCACCCTGCTGGCCCTGCAGGCCGAGATCGACGGTCGCGGCGACCGCCCCTTCCCCCGCGCCCGCCTGGCCCTGGCCGGCGAGTGGGAGAAGATGGCGCTGGACGGGGTCGAGACGCCCGAAATCGAGGCTAGGCTGGCCGCCGCCCTGGCCGCCGCCCGCCTCCGCGACGGGGCCGCCGGACGGGCCCTGACCGGCCCGCACCGGGGCGATCTGGCCATCCACCACGTCGACAAGGACCGTCCCGCCGCGGAATGTTCGACGGGCGAGCAGAAAGCGCTGATTCTGAACCTGGTTTTGGCCCAGGCGGCGCGACTTTCGCGTGCGAACGACGCGCCGAATCCTATATTGTTGCTCGACGAAGTCGCCGCGCATCTCGACCTGAAAAGGCGGGCCGCCCTGGCCGACGAAATCACGGCGCTCGGCCTGCAGGCTTTTCTGACAGGCACCGACGAGTCGCTGTTCGACCATCTGAAAGGTCGGGCTCTCGGCGTTCGCGTCAGCGAACTCGGCCTGACCGCATTGGAAGACGTATGACCGAAGAGACCAAGGGCCAGCCCGAAGACCACCTCACCACCGCCGACGGTTCGGAAATGTCGGCCCCCGAGGTGATGACCGGCGAGTACAGCGCCGACTCCATCAAGGTGCTCAAGGGCCTGGACGCGGTGCGCAAGCGCCCCGGCATGTACATCGGCGACACCGACGACGGCTCGGGCCTGCACCACATGGTCTACGAGGTGGTCGACAACGCCATCGACGAGGCCCTGGCCGGTCATGCCACCAAGGTGGAGGTGATCCTCAACGCCGACGGCTCGGTGACGGTCACCGACGACGGCCGCGGCATCCCGGTCGACATCCACGAGGGCGAGGGCGTCAGCGCGGCCGAGGTCATCATGACCCAGCTGCACGCCGGCGGTAAGTTCGACCAGAACAGCTACAAGGTCTCGGGCGGCCTGCACGGCGTGGGCGTCTCGGTGGTCAACGCGCTCAGCGACTGGCTGGAGCTGAAGATCCACCGCAACGGCCGCAGCCACCAGATGCGCTTCGAGCGCGGCGACGCGGTGACCTCGTTGAAGGAAACCGGCGACTCGCCCGTCCGCGCCGACGGTCCCAAGGCCGGCGAGGTGCTGACCGGCACCGAGGTGACCTTCTTCCCGTCCAAGGACACCTTCGCCTTCATCGAGTTCGACCGGAAGACCCTGGAGCACCGCCTGCGCGAGCTGGCCTTCCTGAACTCGGGCGTCACCATCTGGTTCAAGGACGACCGCGACGCCGAGCCGTGGGTCGAGAAACTGCACTACGAGGGCGGCATCGAGGCCTTCGTGCGCCACCTCGACAAGGCCAAGACCCCGCTGCTGAAGACCCCGATCGTCATCCGCGGCCGCAAGGACAAGGTCGAGGTCGACCTGGCCGTCTGGTGGAACGACAGCTACCACGAGCACATGCTGTGCTTCACCAACAACATCCCGCAGCGGGATGGCGGCACGCACCTGTCGGCGTTCCGCGGCGCGCTGACGCGGATCATCACCAACTACGCCGAGAGCTCGGGCATCACCAAGAAGGAAAAGGTCAATGTCGGGGGCGAGGACGCCCGCGAAGGCCTGACCTGCGTGCTGTCGGTCAAGGTGCCCGATCCCAAGTTCAGCTCTCAGACCAAGGACAAGCTGGTCTCGTCCGAAGTGCGCCCGGCCGTCGAGAGTCTGGTGCAGGAGGGCCTGGCCACCTGGTTCGAGGAGCATCCGAACGAGGCCAAGGCCATCGTCAGCAAGATCGCCGAAGCCGCCGCCGCCCGTGAAGCGGCCCGCAAGGCCCGCGAACTGACCCGCCGCAAGAGCGCGCTCGACATCACCTCGCTGCCCGGCAAGCTGGCCGACTGCTCCGAGCGCGACCCGGCCAAGTCCGAGATCTTCATCGTCGAGGGCGACTCGGCCGGCGGCTCGGCCAAGCAGGCCCGCAACCGCGACAACCAGGCGGTGCTGCCACTGCGCGGCAAGATCCTCAACGTCGAGCGGGCGCGGTTCGACAAGATGCTGTCGTCCGACCAGATCGGCACCCTGATCACCGCCCTCGGGGCCGGCATCGGCCGCGACGACTTCAACCCCGACAAGGTGCGCTACCACAAGATCGTGCTGATGACCGACGCCGACGTCGACGGCGCCCACATCCGCACCCTGTTGCTGACCTTCTTCTATCGCCAGATGCCGGAGCTGATCGAGCGCGGCTACATCTACATCGCCCAGCCGCCGCTCTATAAGGCCGCCAAGGGCAAGTCGTCGCGCTACCTGAAGGACGACAGCGAGATGGACGCCTTCCTGGTCGACGAGGGCGTCGACGGCGCCGAGCTGGACCTGCCGTCGGGCGAGCGCCGCACCGGAGCGGACCTGCTGGCCCTGGTCCAGCTGTGTCGCCAGGCCAAGGGCAATATCGACCGCCTGTCGCAGCGCGCCCCGGCCTTCGCCATCGAGCAGGCGGCCCTGGCCGGCCTGTTCGGCGACACGCCCGACATCGCCGCCGCCGCCAGGCGCCTCGATCTGTATGCGGAAGAAGGCGACGGCCCATGGTCGGGCGAGCGCGGCGACACCGCCTATGTGTTCAAGCGCATCCGCCGCGGCGTCACCGAGAGCGTGGTGCTGGACGACGGCCTGCTGCACGCCGCCGACGCCCGCCGCCTGGCCGAACGGGCCGGCGCCCTGGCCGAGGTGTTCTCGGGCTCGGCGATCTTCCGTCGCAAGGACAAGTCGACCACCGTGCGCGGCCCGCTCGACCTGGTGGGCGCGGTCCTGGACGCCGGCCGCAAGGGCCTGTCGATCCAGCGCTACAAGGGCCTGGGCGAGATGAACCCCGACCAGCTGTGGGAAACCACCCTGGACGTCGAGGCCCGCACCCTGCTGCAGGTCCGCGTCAACCACGCCGACGACGCCGACGACATGTTCAGCCGCCTGATGGGCGACCTGGTCGAACCGCGGCGCGAGTTCATCCAGGAGAACGCGCTGGACGCCGAGGTGGACGTCTAGGGCGTCGCGATCCAGATGGTCCGCGTCACGATAGACGAGAATTGATGCACGATAGATGAGACTGCGCGTCACGCATTTGAGAACTGGACCGCAGGCTGGGTCCGCGGCGCTTTGAGCGCAGCCACATGGTCTGTAACTGGCGGTGCGCTGAGTTTCAGGAAACCGACAACACCCTTTTTAATAACCGCATCTCTCGCGACCGGGCCCGCGAGCTTCTCTATCTGTTGTTCGCAGAAAATCCCTATCCACGGCCGGGCGTCTCGGTTTTCGCCGGCTTTGACGCCGCCGGTCACCGCCATCTCGCGCGATCCATTCAGCAAACGGTACATCCCGCGATGAGGGGGTTACACAAGGGACTGGGCGATCAGGTAGGCGCGGATGCCGTACCCGGCCATGAAGGCCAGGGCCGTCTCGAAGAAATCCAACCGTCCAAGCGCTGGAAACTCGTCGAGCATCATCAGCAGCTGATGCTTGCGGCTCTTGGCCGGATCTCCCTCCAGGCGCTCGGTCAGGCGGCGGCCGATTTGGTTGAGCACAAGCCGCACCAGAGGCTTGGTGCGGGAGATGTCGGACGGGGGATGACCAGGTAAAGGGTGACGGGCGACAGGGCGTCGACGAGGTCGGCGATGCGCCAGTCGCAGGCGCTGGTGGTCAGGGCCACGGTCGGGTCGCGGTAGAGCCCCAGGAACGACATGGCGGTGGAGAGCACGCCGCCGCGTTCGTTCTCCGACTTGTTCAGAACCTCCCGGGCCGCGCTCGCCACCACGGGGTGAACCCTGGGCGCGTCGGGCGTGCCCAGATGGTTGGTGGCCATCATCCGCCGCAGCGTGTGGGCGAACGAGCGCTGGGGACCGGAGAGGAAGGTGGCGACCACCCGCGCCAGGGTCTTTTCCTCCTCGGCGTAGAGGACGTGGAGGATCGCGCCGACCAGCAGGCTGTGGCTGGTTTTTTCCCAGTGCGATCGGCGCGCCGCCCACCCCGCTTTCTGGGGGAAGGCAAGCAAAAGAGCCATCGCGCGAAGCGCGATGACCGCTTGGACCTGATCGATGATCTGCTGGCGCCAGGCATTGGCGCGCCTTGGTCGATGAGGTTCGATCGGAGCGTTCCTTGAGCGGGAGACCGCGCGGCCGGCGCTCGCAAGAGCGTCCAGGGTTCGTCGCGGGATCCCGGGCGCGAAGCCGAAGGTCAGAGCTTTCGTACCGAAAGGTCCTGGACTTACCAGGCCAAGTCCGCTTTTCCGACAGGGGCTACATCGCCAGCGCCGTTCAATTGGCGGCTTAACAAATTAGCCGACCGCACCACCTCCCAGGTGAAAATCTGATCGCTGTTGATCCATGGGTAAATTTTATTTTAAATATGCAACTCCCTTGCTAGGGCGGCGTCGACTTGATTGCGTCAGGTTGGCGTCTTGGGGAGCGCACGGACATGGGAAGTTCACGAGCTTGCGCGCCGCCTGACGCAGCCGGATAGCCGTCCTTGGGGCGCTACAGCCAGGACGGCCGGCGCGCCGTCCCCGTTCAAACAGTGTGATGGAAATGATCATGGCCCAGGGACTGGATCGTCGGATGATGCTGGGCGGGAGCATGGCGCTTTCGTTGACGGGAACCGGTTTGGCGCGCGCGAGCGTACGGGCCCATGCACCGAAGCCCTGGGGCGCATTGCCGAGCGCGCGGCAACTGGCTTGGCACCGCCGTGAAATGTACGCCTTCATCCACTTCACCGTGAACACGTTCACGGACAAGGAATGGGGTTATGGCGACGAGGATCCGAAGATCTTCGATCCCACCGATTTCGACGCCGATCAGATCGTGGCGGCCTGCAAGGCCGGCAATCTTCACGGCCTGGTGCTTACCGCCAAGCATCATGACGGCTTCTGTCTTTGGCCGACGCCGCTCACCGAGCATTGCATTCGCAACAGCCCCTACAAGAACGGCAAGGGCGACATCGTGCGTGAGTTCGCGGACGCTTGCGCCCGCGGCGGGATCGCCTTCGGCGTCTATCTGTCGCCCTGGGATCGCAATCATCCCGAATATGGCCGGCCCGCTTATATCGACTATTTTCGCGCGCAACTCACCGACCTGTGCACCAACTACGGGTCGCTCTACGAAGTCTGGTTCGACGGCGCCAATGGCGGCGACGGCTATTACGGCGGCGCGCGCGAGACGCGCACCATCGATGCGCCGAAATATTACGACTGGAAGTCCGTCGTGGCGCTGGTCCATTCGCTCCAGCCCATGGCCTGCACGATGGAGCCGTTCGAGTCCGACATACGCTGGGTCGGAAACGAAGGCGGCGTCGCTGGCGACCCCTGCTGGCCGACCATGCCCAAGGCCCCGTGGAACCATCCGAACGGACATTCGGGCGTGCGTGGCGCGGAACTGTGGTGGCCGGCCGAGACCAACACCTCGATCCGGCCCGGCTGGTTCTATCATGCAAGCGAGGACAGCCAGGTCAAAGACCCGCAGCGGTTGACGAAGCTGTTCGACGAGTCCGTCGCCCGAGGCACCAATCTCATCCTCAACCTGACGCCCGATCGGCGGGGACGCGTCCCCGAGGTGGACGTGGCCTCACTCACCGCTTTCGGAGACGCGCTTCGCGCGAGCTTCGCGCGCGATCTGGCGAAGGGTGCGGTCGCCACGGCCTCGGCCAATCGCGGCCCAGGCTTCACGCCCGACAAGGTGCTCGACGGCAATCGCGAGACCTATTGGAGCACGCCCGACACGGACCTCACCCCGTCGTTGATCCTGGATCTGCGGCCCGGCACGCGGTTCGACCTTATCCGGCTGCGTGAGAATCTGGCGCTCGGCGTGCGCGTCACCCGTTTCGCGCTCGACGCCGATCTCGGCTCCGGATGGCAGGAAATCGCCAATAAGGAGGCGATCGGCGCCCAGCGGATCATCCGCCTGGCGCAGCCGATCGCGCCGCGGCGGTTGCGGCTGCGTATCGTCGAGGCGCCGGCCTGCCCGGCGATCACCGAAATTTCCCTGTTCCGCAGCGTTTCGCCCAAACCCTTGTCACTGGCGCGGTCGGGCGGCGCGGCGGTGCTGGATCGCAGCCGTTTGAAGGTGGTTTCGGCGAGCGCGCCCGGAGCGGAAATTCTGTTCGACGGCAGCGAGAAAACGCCGTGGATCGCCGGGGCGCCGGCAAGCCTCGTGATGGACCTGGGCGGAACCGAGAAGGTCGACGGCTTCGTGCTGACGCCGCTCGGCGACCTGGCGCATCCATCCGGACCGCCCGCGGCCTATGTGCTCGAGCAAAGCATCGACGGGTCCGCTTGGCGGCCCGTCCAGAGCGGGGAGTTTTCCAATATCGCCAATTCTCGGCAGGCGCAGAATGTGCCGCTCCCGGCTGCGGTGAGCACGCGCTTCCTACGCTTCTCCTTCCCGCGCATCGCCACTGGCGCCTCTCGGCTTGCCTTCACCGAGCTCGCGATCCTGCAGGCCCGATGAAGACCCCGGGCGGCGCACGAAATCACGGTTCGAGCGCCGCCGCCATGCCAGGCCCGCAGGGGTTCGGCCGCATCGCCGCTCGCACTTCATGGGGCGACCCTCGACGACGTAAAAAGATGCGGCTCGGTATCTCCGGATACTGAAGAGAAGGTCGCCAACTGGCGCCGCGAAGCGGAAGTTGCCCATGCTGCGCTGCGGGAACTCGCCGAGCTGACGACTGTAGGCCACTAGGCCAACTGTCTCGCCACGTAGGCGGTACACGACGCTCGCAACAGGCAGCGTGCCTGACGTCTTCGGATCAGACTGGCTGATCGCCCAGCCCTCGCGACCAGCCCTGAAGTTCGCCGCTTCCTATTCTCATGGGCAAAATCTCGTTTATTAGTGGATGAAAAGGACTCTAAACGGGGTGGAGCGGCCATGCAGTCTTTCAGACGCGCCGATCTGGCGGGCGTGGCCGGGTTGGCGGCGACCCTCGTTGTGTCTGGCTGCGCCTCCCCGGCCCTGCAGGTTCACACCGCCGCCGAGCTGCAAGCCGCTGTCCGTCGCCCAGACCCCGACACCTCCGTCATCCAGTTGGCGCCGGGCGTCTATTTCCTTGATCAGCCCCTGGTTCTCGATGAGACCTTTTCGGGCGCCCCCTCCAGGCCCAGGATTATTCGAGGCCCGAAACGCGGCAGCGCCGTTCTGAGCGGAGGCCGCCCCCTGACCGCCCTGAAATGGCGCAAGGTGGATCAGCGGACTTGGCGGGCCCAGGTCGACGGCCCGGCCTTCAGTTGGCTGTGGTTGAACGGCGAGCGCCTGATCAGGGCGCGGTACCCCAATTATGATCCCAGGGCCTTGCCCATGGGGGGCGTCTCCGCGGATGCGACATCGCCCGCGAGAAGCGCCCGCTGGGCCGACCCGGCTGGCGGCATAATCCACGCCCTTCACGCTAGTCGCTGGGGCGATATGCACATCGCCATCCTCGGCAAGCGGCCCGACGGCGCGCTCCAATTGGCGCCAGCGGTCGGCAACAACCGAGAGATGGGACCGAGCGAATCTGAGCGTTACGTCGAGAATATAAGAGAAGAGCTGGATGCGCCCGGCGAGTGGTATCTGGATACAGAAGGCCACTGGCTATACTTCATGCCGCATGATGATGCGCCGCCACCTTCGGATGGTTTCGTCGCCAGCCGACTGGACACTATAGTTAAGATTGTCGGGGCGAACCGACCTGTTCACGATGTCATTCTGCAAAACATCTCTACCGGCACGCGGAGCCTACCTTCCTGAAGACTCAGGAGCCCCTGTTGCGCTCCGATTGGAGATTTTCGCGGATCGGCGCGATCGTGATCGAAAACGCCGAGCATGTCGAAGTCACCGACGGCGAGATCACCGAAGTCGGCGGCAATGGCGTTGTCGTTAATGGCGAGGCGCGTTTTGTCGGGATACGTCGCAACGAGATCTACGAGATCGGCGCCAGCGCGATCTCGTTCGTCGGCCGCCCCGACGCCGTCCGCTCCCCCTTGTTCGAATATCACCAGTCAATGCCGCTAGAGGCTATCGACCGGAAGGTCGGCCCAAAAAGCGAAAACTATCCCGCCGACAGCATAGCTGAAGACAATCTGATCCACGACATTGGCTTTCTCGAAAAGCAGTCGGCGGGCATACAAATCTCGATGGCCGCGCGCATAACGGCAAGCCATAACAGTATTTATCGCATGCCACGCGCTGGCATCAATATCGGCGACGGCGCCTGGGGTGGTCACCTCATCGCGGACAATGACGTGTTCGACACGGTGCGCGAAACCGGAGACCACGGCGCCTTCAACAGCTGGGGCCGCGACCGCTACTGGCATCCCAATCGCGAAGAGATGGACCGGCGCACGTCAGCGGATCGCAGCCTTACCGCGCTGGACGTTGTGGAGCCCATCATCCTCCGCCACAACCGCTGGCGCAGCGACCACGGCTGGGACGTGGATCTGGATGACGGCGCCAGCAACTACATCATCGAGGATAACCTCATGTTGTCGGGCGGACTAAAGCTTCGCGAAGGCTTCGATCGCACGGTTCGCAACAATATTCTGCTCAATAATACCCTTCATCCGCACGTCTGGTTCGTCAACAGTGAGGATGTGTTCGAGCATAATATCGTCATGACCGCGTACCAACCCATACGTATTCCGAAGTGGGGCAAGCGCATGGATAATAATCTGTTGCCAAGTCAGGCGGCGCTCGACTAGGCCCGCAAAAATGGCACGGATGCGCATTCGGTTTTTGGACAGCCTGACTTTGTCTCCCCCCATACCGGCGACTATTCTGTTCGCCCCGGCAGTCCGGCAATCGGCATCGGTTTCAAAAACGTCTCAATGGACGACTTCGGCGTTCGTCCCAAGCGCCTGCGCCGCCGCGCCGAACAACCGGCCTTTCCCCCGCCCCTGGGCGATAGGGCTCAGGGCGCCGCGGCGGAAGAACGATCCTTTGCCGGGATGAGGTTGAAATCCGTGACGACCCCTGGAGAACAGTCCGCAGCCGGTTTGCCCGAAATCGCCGGCGTAATGGTTCTGTCAGTTGATAAGGACGGACCTGCAGCCAGGGCCGCCTTTAAACCCGGCGACGTCGTTATCGACTTGCCCGGTGACGCGGGCGATACAACACAAGCTATAAATACTTTAGAAGAACTGCTCGCGGAATTTAAGAGTCGCCGCTGGCGTTATGAAATTTCGGTGCGCGTGATGCGCAATCAGGCCGAGATGGATCTGCGCCTCACCCTGCCACAATAGCGCTGCCAAATCACCGAATACCTGGGCAGAACCTATACGGAAACAGCATGACACAGATTTCCAGACGAAACCTTGTCAAAACCGGCCTGCTCCTGACCAGCGCGTCGGCGCTGGGCTATACGTCTCAGGCCTTCGCTCAGGCGGAAAAAGCCGGTGCGGCGACAAAAATGCTCCCGCGCGAACGGCTCCTCTTTGATTTTGACTGGCGCTTCGCCCTCGGTCACGGCGCGAACCCGGAAAAGGATTTCGGTTTCGGCTACGGACAGGCCACGTTCGCCAAGACCGGCGACATCAAGATCGCCAAGAAAGGCTTCGACGATTCGTCATGGCGCCCGGTTAACCTTCCGCACGACTGGGCCGTCGAGTTGCCGTTCGTGAACGACGCCACCGGTGAAGGTGACGACCGACTGCAACGGCATGGCTTCAAGCCGCTGGGCCGTCGGTACCCGGAAACGAGCATCGGCTGGTATCGCCGGGAATTCGACATTCCGGCGGGCGATCTGGGGCGGCGCATCTGGATCGAATTCGACGGCGCGTTCCGCGACGTGATGGTGTTCGTCAACGGCTGTTTCATCGGACGCAACAACAACGGCTACACGCCGTTCCGCTTCGATCTGACGGATTTTCTCGCCTACGGCGCCAGCAATGTCATCGCCGTGCGTGTCGACGCCAGCTTCGGCGACGGCTGGTTTTATGAAGGCGCCGGCATTTACCGCCATGTCTGGCTGTTGAAGACGGATGCGGTCCATCTCGGCCGCTGGGACAGCGTGGTGCGGTCTAGGCTCGATGGCGATACGGCGTCGCTCGACCTGTCCACCGTCGTGCACAATGTCGGCGCGGACGCGCGGACGGCGCGGGTAAGGTGGACCATTACCGATGCCGCGGGCTTGGTTGTCGCGACGGCGGAAGCGCCGCAAAAAGACCTTCCAGCCGACGGCTCGATGGCGTTCGGCGCGACTGCGCGGCTGACCGGGCCGAAGCTCTGGTCAGTCCAAGCCCCCAATCTTTACGCCGCAACGGTGACAGTCGAATGTGACGGCCAGGTGTGCGATCGCGAGCGCGTCGATTTCGGCGTGCGCAGCGCGGTCTTCGACGCCGATAAAGGATTCTTCCTGAACGGGAAACACTTGAAAATTCAAGGCGTTTGCAATCATCAGGATCACGCCGGCGTCGGCGCCGCACTGCCTGATCGGCTGCAGGAATTCCGTGTCGGCGTCATGCAGCAAATGGGCTGCAACGCCATACGCACCTCGCACAACATGCCAACGCCAGAGTTGGTCGCCGCGTGCGATCGCATGGGCATGATGATGCTGTGCGAGACACGTCAGATGAGTTCCAGTCCAGAGGGGTTGGCTCAGCTCGAAACCATGATCAAGCGCTACCGCAATTCGCCGTCGGTGATCCTGTGGTTGATCGGCAATGAAGAAAACGCGCTGCAAGGCGAGCTGGCAGAACAGGGCGCCAAGATCGCCCGCACAATGGTGGCGCTGTGCCACGAACTGGATCCGACGCGGCCCGTCACGGCGGCCGTCAATGCGGACAACGAGAAGGGCGTTTCAGAGGCCGTCGATGTCATAGGGTTTAACTATCATCGCGAATTTCCCGATGATTTCCACAAGCGTCACCCGCAACGCCCTGTCGTGGCTTCGGAAGACGCCAGCGATGTTTCTACCCGTGGCGAGTACGCCACCGACTGGGGCCGTAACACGGTCAGCAGCTTTGATGGCGACGCGCCATGGAAAAAATCGCCGGAGAACTGGTGGAAGTTCTACGCCGCCCGCCCCTGGGCGGCGGGAGGTTTCGCCTGGACGGGCTTCGACTATCGCGGGGAGCCCTCGCCGTTCGGCTGGCCGTCAATTAACTCGCACTTCGGTATCGTCGACACCTGCGGCTTCCCCAAGGATTATTACTACTACTACAAGGCCTGGTGGGGAAAAGAGCCCGCCCTGCATGTGTTTCCGCACTGGGACTGGCCGGGCAAGGAAGGCCAGGAGGTTTCGGTCTGGGTCTATTCGAACCTTGACGAGGTCGAGCTCTTCCTCAACGGCCAGAGCCTGGGCTCAAAACAGGTCCCGCCCTTGGGCCACCTGGAATGGACGGTCAGATACGCGCCGGGAGCCATCGAGGCCCGAGGCCGCAAGAAAGGCAAGCTCGTCCTCAACGCTCGGCGCGAAACAACCGGCAGGGCCAAGACGGTCCGCCTCACCGCGGACCGGACGATGCTTCGCGCCGACGGCGAGGATATCGCCGTCTTGAAGGCCGAAATGCTGGACGCGCGCGGCCGCCACATTCCGACCGCCAACCATAGGCTCAAATTCAAGATCAGCGGCCCCGGCGCATTGATCGGCGTCGGCAATGGCGATCCCAATTGTCTGGAAAGCGACAAGGGCTCGGAACGGTCGTTGTACAATGGCCTGGCCCAACTGATCGTGCAGACGGAAAAGCGATCAGGCGCGATAACGGTGGAAGCCTTTGTCGACGGCGCCGGCGAGCCCATCACGGCGGCTCGGATCGTGTTGATCTCCGCCCCGGCGCCTTTAAGGCCCAGTGTCGCGTGAGTGGGCCGGCGCCGCAGGCTAATCATCGAGGTCGGCGGCGACTGGCGCGCCTCCCATCCTCATCGAACGACGACTATCGCGCGCTAGAAGCCGAATTGTGATGGATCCACCGTCGCCGTTGGCAAAGCTCATGAGCATGCTCTTGAAACTTGGTTTAGATCGCTCCGCTTGAGGAGAACTGCAGATTGGCCGCATCCCGATGAAGTTTTGCTTGAGAATTCTCGCGCTCGTCGCGGTGCTCGGCTCCGCCGGGTTGGCGCCAGCCCAACCCGCGACCTCGTCGGCGAACAGCCTTCTCTGGTACGATCAGCCGGCGCGGTCCTGGATGACCGAGGCCCTCCCGATCGGCGAAGGGGCCCTTGGCGCCATGCTCTTCGGCCTGACGACCACGGAACGGATCCAGTTCAATCACGACACGCTGTGGACCGGGACCGAAAGCGAGACCGGACGCTATCAGGCGTTCGGCGACGTCTTCATCGAGCTCGATCATGACAAGCCGACGGAATATCGGCGTGAGCTGGATATCGCGCGGTCGGTCCAGCGCGTCACGTACGAGCATCGTGGCGTGCGCTACACGCGCGAGGCCTTCGCCAGCCACCCGGCCCATGTGATCGTCATCCGCCTGACCGCCGACACGCCCAGCGCGCATAGCGGGCGGATCTGGCTGACCGACATGCACGGTGCGAAGGTGATCGCCCGCGGCTCCCGCCTGATCGCCGCCGGCCGGTTGCCTGACAACGGAATGAAATACGAGTCCCAGCTGCAGGTCTTAAATTCGGGCGGCGCCGTGCGGGTGGGAACATCGCCCGTCGGAAGTCGCAATCCGCTGGCAGGCGTTCCGGGAACCGAAAAGCACGTCCTTCCCCAAACCTATATCGAGTTCGAGAACTGCACGTCGCTGACCCTCATCCTGGCCGCCGACACCGATTATGTACCCGACCACGGCAGAAAGTGGCGCGGTCAGGATCCCCACCGGGAGGTCACGCTGCGCGTGGATCGCGCTTCCGAACGACCGGTCGCCCGCCTTCTGGCGGACCACGTCGCCGACTACCAGTTGCTGTTTCGCCGTTTCCAGCTTGACCTTGGCGCAACCGCCCCGGCGTTGGCGGAGCGGCCCACCAACCAGCGGCTTGTCGCCTATACCCGGCAGAAGACACGGGACCCTGATCTCGAGGAGCTGTTTACGCAGTACGGCCGCTACCTGTTGATCAGCAGCTCGCGACCGAGCGATCTCCCGGCCAACCTGCAGGGGGTGTGGAACGAGTCGAACGACCCGCCGTGGCGCGGCGACTATCATTCCAACATCAACATCCAGATGAACTATTGGCCTGCCGAGCCGACTAACCTGGGCGACCTGCACCGGCCCTTGATCGACTACTTCGTCAGCCAAGTCCCCATCGCCCGGCTGCGGACGCGCGAGGACAAGGACTACGGCCCGAACGTTCGCGGCTGGACGGTGCGAACCGAAAACGGCGTGTTCGGCGGCGGGAGCTTCAAATGGAACCCTCCCGGGAGCGCCTGGTACGCCCAGCATGTCTGGGAGCATTACGCCTTCTCGCAGGACAAGACCTATCTGCGCCAGGTCGCCTATCCCTTCATCAAAGAGGTCGTCGAGTTCTGGGATGACATGCTGGTGCGCCGGCCGGACGGAACCCTGGTCTCGCCGCTCGGCTGGTCGCCGGAGCATGGGCCGACGGAGCCAGGGGTCGCCTACGACCAGATGATCATCTACGACCTCTTCACCAATTATATCGAGGCGTCCGAGGCCCTGGGCGTGGACGCGGACTATCGCGCCCGGGTCGCCGAGATGCGATCGCGATTGCTCAAGCCGAAGATCGGCCAATGGGGCCAGTTGCAGGAATGGGAGACCGACCGCGACGACCCGAAGGACGAGCACCGCCACGTGTCTCACCTGTTCGGGCTGCACCCGGGACGGCAGATCACGGCGACGCAAACCCCCGCCCTGTTCGAGGCGGCGAAGGTCTCGCTTCGCGCGCGCGGAGACGGAGGCACCGGCTGGAGCCGCGCCTGGAAGATCAACTTCTGGGCGAGGTTGCACGACGGCGACCATGCCTATCTGATGCTCCGCAACCTGCTGACGGCCGTGAACACCGTCGGCACGGAGCTAAGCGACGGAGGCGGGGTCTATCCGAACCTGTTCGACGCTCACCCTCCCTTCCAGATCGACGGAAATCTTGGTTCGACCGCGGGTGTAGCCGAGATGCTGGTTCAATCCCACGAGGGGTATATTCACCTACTGCCGGCGCTCCCTTCAGCCTGGCCGGACGGCAGCGTCAGCGGCCTTCGCGCGCGTGGCGGATACGAAGTCGACATAAGCTGGCAGGGCGGGAAGCTGATCTCCGCCACGGTGCGGAACGTGAACGGAAGCGGCGCCCAGGTCCGCTATTCAGGGCGGCAGATTCCGGTGACGATTCCTCGCGGCAAGTCCGTCGAACTGACTCCCGAGATATTCAGCCGATAGCGCCTGATGGTGAACACAACCTCAAATATCGCCATCGCGCCCGTCATGGCGTCCAGTTCTTCGAGCCAGCGCCCTCAGGCGGTCCGGTCTGACTGGCGTCATTAGCGCCCGCGATCTGATCACAGGGCGGGTGTCCTTTTTGACGCGGACCACCGGCAACAGTCTCAAATCTTGCGAGACTGTTCACCGGCTACCGCCTCGGAATCTGATCTCGCGGCGTCAGCGAAACCTCGGCCGCCGCGCCGGCCCGGCGATAGCCGATGCGGATTGGCCGGTCCGTCGGCGCGACACGCATCGCCGCACGGGCGTCGGTGAGCGGCATGCCCCGGACCGTCGCGCCGTCGATCGCCGTCACCACGTCGCCGACCTTCAGGCCGGCGGCCTCGGCCGGACCGCCCGAGGCGATGTCCTTGATCTCAAAGCCGTCGTCCCCGAGGTTCAGCCAGCATCCGCAGCGGTCGAAGGCGCCCGCGTCGGCCGGCGGCGTCGCGATACGGCGCAGGTACATGATCTGGCGATCGTAGTCGAAGGTGACCACGAAGCGCTTCAGAAGGCCGCTGCCGATATTGCCGTCGAAATTCTCGTCGGTGAACACGCCCTTGCCCTGGGTGGCCAGACCCGCCACCGGCCTTTCGATCGTGACCTCGCCTAGGCTCAGCGACCTTGCGCGGATCACGTAGGATCGCGAGGGGCCGCCGACGCCCCAGCCGTCCACCGCCGTCACGCCTTCAGGATGGGCCGCCCGCAACTTCGTGCGCTCGACGAACGGCCGCGCCACGGTCACCTCGCTGCGCGAGCCGGTGTCGATGTTGTGGCGCGCGGGCAGGTCGTCCAGTCGCCCGCTCACCTGCGGCATGTGGTCGTAGAACACGAACGGCACGGCGACGCCGGCCCTGGCGCGGTCGGCCGCGGTGAACCGCGCCGGATCGATCAGGGTCAGTTCGTTGCGCTCGTAGTCGATGACCGTGACGAAGCGGCGGAACATCTCGAAACCCAGCATGCCGCCGACCTGGAAACCCTCCACGGGCTTGGGACTGAAATCGAGCTTCAGCATCGTCTGGTCACGCAGGGTCATGCCGCCAAGCTCCAGCCGGCCCACCTGGACGTAGCCGCTGGTCGGCCGCGCCTCGCCCGATCCGCCGGACGGCATGGCGCCTTGAGACTTCAGGTCCAGGGCCGCCACCGTCGGCGAGGTGAGGATGCCATGCCCGCCGGTGTCGACCAGGAACGGGAACGGGCCTTTGCCGTCCACCGTGACGTCGACGAAGATGTGGTTGTTGGCCAGCCGGAACGGCGCGGTGATCCGCCCCTCGGCCGGCAGGGTCCAGTCCCGCGGCGCGCCCTTGGGCAGGGTGTAGGCCGCCGCCGGACGGGCCGCCCCTCGGACCGCCGAGATCAGGGTCAGGGTCTGAAGGCTGGCCTCGCCGCCGCCATCGTCGATCGTGGCGATCTTCGGCAGGGCGCGACCGGCCTGTCGGACATAGTCGGCATAGCGGAAGTCGAAGGTCATGAAGCCCTGGGTCTCGCGCACGCGGACAAGATGGGCGGTGGCGCAGTCGAACCAGGCCTCGAAGGGCTTGCCCCCACGGGGCGTCACCTTCAGCCGCCGCCCCTCCGGGTCGACGCCCAGGGCTTCGACGCGGGCTCCGCCGGCGTCGGCGCGCCACCAAAGGTCGGCGTTGCGAAAGGCCTGGTTGACGGCCACGGCGGGGCGGTCGCCGCCGGCCTGGGGCGTCACCGCGCCGGAGGGATCCTGCATCCAGGCCGTCTTGCCGTCGAAGGCGCTGGCGCCGGCGGTCGGGCCTAGCTGGCGGCGCTCGACGAACCGGCCCGTGGCCACGTCGCTGGTCGTTTCGACCTCGCCCGTCAGGCCCTGTCCGACATAGGCGCGTCGCACGACCAGGCTCGTGGCGGTCCCGCCTGTCGCGCCGGCGCCCAGCACCGCGAGCCGGTTGGCGGCGAACACGTCGGCTGGCGGCGTCTGGGCGGCGCAGATCGCCGGAACGGCGGCGGAGGACAACAGCAGGGGCAGGAACATGGACGGCCTTTGCGCGACAAGGCCCTCCGCCTATCATCGCCGCCGAAAACCGGTCTTGAACCGAATTCACATCCGCCTCGAGTTCGCCCGCTGCCCGTTCCCTCCGCCTCCATCCGCGCCGTCGAGCCCGGGCGATTGCTGCACGCGCCGGGCGAGCGGCTGGCCCGCCATCGCCACGACCATGGCTTTGCGGCCGTCGTGCTGTCGGGCGGCTATGTCGAGGCGGGCGACACCGGCCGGCATCGGGTGGCGGCCGGCGACGTCATCCTGCACCAGGCCTTCGAAAGCCATCTGGACCAGTTCGACCGACGCGGCGCCCAGGTGCTGGTGTTGCCCCTGCCGTCCGGCCTGGGCGGGACGACGCGGGGACGGGTCGCCGATCCCGACCTGATCGCGCGGCTGACGGCGATCGACGCCCGAATGGCCGCCGAGGCCCTGGCCGAGGGGTTCGAGCCGGCCGCGGCGTGGCCGACGAACCCGGAAGATTGGCCGGACGCCCTGGCGCAGGAACTGTTGGCCGATCCCGACCTGTCGATCCATCGATGGGCGAGGGCGGAGGATCTCCACCCCGGCAGCGTTTCGCGCGGCTTTCAGCAGCAGTTCGGCGTGACGGCGGCGGCTTTCCGGGCCACGGTCCGGGCGCGTCGAGCCCTGGCGGCGCTGGACGATCCGGCGCTCAGCCTGGCGCAGGTGGCCGGTGATTGCGGCTTCGCCGACCAGGCCCACATGACGCGGGCGATCCTGCGACTGACGGGATCGACTCCCCGCCGACTGCGCCGGACGGCGACGGAACTTTGTCCGGATCCGGCATGGCTGGCGCGCCGGTAAGCGCTTTCATGCGTCGCTGCCGTCAATCGTCCGTGAAGTAGTCGGCGATCGCCGCATCCACCGACTCCAGCTCGAAGTTCGGCGAGCCGGCGCGTTCCAGGGCGTGGCGGATCTGCCAGGCGCTGCGGCCGACATGGACGCCCATGCCGCGCAGTTCCTCGACGATCGCCGCGCGGGTGGCGTCGTCGACCGACTTGTTGTTCTCCAGCCGCGCCTGGTCCAGTCGCCAGCCGAAATAGCTATCAGGCGTTAGTTCGATCACCGCCCCAGGGGCCGGCCGCCATTCGTAGATCGCGCAGCGGCGGTCGACGGCCGCGTCGACATAGTTGGCCAGGCAGTTGCGGTAGCGCCGGGCGGCGTCGCGGATCGCCGCCACCGTCTCCAGCGGCCGCAAGCGTTCCGTACCCGGATGAGGCGGCTTGGGCAGCTCGCGGCGGAAGTCGTCGGCCACCAGGTTGAACAGCGCCTTGGCGTTCGGGGCCCGCGTCCAGACGGCGATCCGCTCGGCCAGCACGGCTTCCGGCAGGCGGCGGGCGAGCAGGGCGTGAGCCTCGGCCAGCAGCTTGGCCTGGGCCGCGCTGACCCGCACGGCCGCCCCGCCGGCGTCGCGCAGCGGACGCGGCAGGGCGCCCAGGGTCCGCACCTGCAGCGGGTCGATCCGTTCGGCGTGGCGCAGGGTCTTGGCCGGCTTGGGGTCGGCCAGCAGGGCGACGAGGACGCGATAGTCCTCGGGCGTCCAGGCGATCTCGCCCAGCCGCTCCAGCGCCCGGGCCAGGCCTTCCGGGGCCGGATCGAGCACCAGGCGCACCGCCTTGCGCAGCGGCGCCTCGAACAGCAGGCCGACGTCGACCGACCCGCGGCGGTCGGTCTCCGTCGCCAGCATCAGGCAGACCAGGTGGCGGCGCGCGGTCGGCGCGGTGACAAACGGGGTATGGGGCGCGGGCCACAGCGCGGCCAGCACGTCCGCATAGGCGGGCGCGATCAGGCGCAGCAGGGGCGAGGCGAGCTGCGTCGCCTGGGCCAGAACGAGGGTGGTCATCGATAGCTCCCGGCGACAGCCGGGGCGGGCCGTCGCTAGCGGTTGATTTGCGGACGAAGCGGGCGCGGCTCGCACGACGCGCGCCATCGCACCGGGATCGGTGGCTTGTATGGCTGGGCGGCGTTCAAGGTCATGCGGGGGCGGCTTCCGGGGGAGAGCGTGGTTCGGAAGGCGCTGATCCCACGATCCGCGGTTCCGGACAAGCTGGGCGCGGCGATCGCGACGACTTGGGGTTTAGCTTGTTGCCGCCGGGACACGGTTCGATGAACGCGATCCGCGTCGTGGCCGGCTCTGGATCACGCCAAATTCAGACTTGCCAAACCAGATACATAGCTATGCATATAGCTACACATGTTTATGACTCCCAAGAGCCCGACCATGATCCCCGACACCCTCGCCGACCTGGGCGTGACCTTCCTGGGCAGCCGGATGAAGCGCCTGGCCGACCGCCTGCAGACCGACGCCGCCGCCAGCCTCCAGGCCATGGACCTGCCGATCCAGCCGGCCCAGCAGCAGTTCCTGGCCGTGCTGCGGCGACAGGGGCCGCAGACCGTGGGCGGCGTCGCCCAGCACCTGCGGATCAGCCAGCCCACCGCCACGCGCGCCATCCAGGCCCTGATCGAGCAGGGCCTGATCGCGGTCAGCCGCGAGGGCCGCGACCAGCGCCAGAAACTGCTGTCGCTGAGTCCGGCCGGCGAGGCGCTGATGGACCGGCTGGAACGCGAGCTGTGGCCCCGGGTCGAGGCCGCAGCCGTGTCGCTGTGCGGCGGCCGCCACACCGCCCTGCTGGAGACGATCGCCGCGATCGAGGCCGAGCTGGACCGTCGCTCGCTGCTGGACCGGGTCATGGCGCCGGGCATGACCATCCGCGACTTCTCCGACGATCTGGCGCAGGCGTTCTACGACGTCAACGCCGCCTGGATCTCTCAGATGTTCGCGCTCGAAGAGAACGACATCACCCTGCTGGAGAAGCCGCGCGAACTGATCGTCGACAAGGGCGGGGCGGTACTGTTCGCGCAAACGCCGGACCTGGGCGTGGTGGGGACCTGCGCCATCATGAAGATGAAGGACGGCTGGTTCGAGCTGACCAAGATGGGCGTGCTGGAGGCGGCGCGGGGCCGCAAGGTCGGCGAGTTCCTGCTGGCGGCGGCGATCGAACGGGCCAGGACCATGGGCGTGGCCGACCGGCTGTACCTGCTGACCAACAGGAAATGCGGGCCGGCCATCCACCTCTACGAGAAGCTGGGCTTCCAGCACGACGCCGAGATCATGGCGCTGTTCGGCAGCCGCTACGAGCGGTGCGACGTGGCGATGCGGTATCGGGGGTCAGACTGACACCTGGGCCGCCACGGCCTTCAGCACGTCCCGCGCCGCATTCGGATCCAGCCGCACCTGCAGGCCGCGCTGGCCGCCGTTGATGTAGACATGGGTCTGCGCCAGGGCGTCGGCCTCGATCACCGCCGGCAGGGCCTTGCGCTGGCCGAAGGGGCTGATGCCGCCGACCTTGTAGCCGCTGATCCGCTCGGCGTCGGCGGGCTTCATCATCTGGGCCGACTTGCCGCCGACCGCGGCCGCCAGCTTCTTCATCGCCACCTCGCGGTCGGACGGGACGATGGCCAACACCGGCTTGCCGTCGACCAGGGCCATCAGGGTCTTGAGCACCCGGCCGGGGTCCTCGCCCAGCGCCGCGGCGGCGGCCAGGCCGATGCTGTCGGCGTCGGGGTCGTAGTCGTAGGCGTGGACCGTGAAATCGATCCCGGCCTTGGTCAGGGCGAGGGTGGCGGGCGTGGTGCGGGACATGGCCTCACTATAGCCAAGCAGGTCCGGGCCGGGCCAGAGCCGCGTTGTCATCCCGGAAGCCTCGCAGGGGCTGTCCGGGATGACAACGGCGGGAGACGAAAGCCCTAGACGCCCTACTCCCACACACCCTATTTCGGACAGACCGCGTCGCCTTCGTTGGAGGCCAGCCGCACCTCGGTCAGGGACAGCGAGAACGGCCCGCTCGTGCTGACCACGAACGGCGCGGTGACATGGTCCATCTTCGCCCCGGCCGCCTGGAAGCAGGACAGCTTGATCTTCACGCCGAGCCATTCGTTCAGCTTGGCGGCCTTCACGGCGGAGGTGACATCGAGGGTCCCGGCGCACGAGGCGTCGTCGGCGCAGCCGATGCTCATCGTCACCGGGGCGGTCGGCGCCGTGTCGATCCGGTAACGGACCATCACCGCCATGTCGCCGGTGGTCTGGCGCGACAGGTCGACCGGCGGACCATGGATGGCCAGCATGCCCTGCCCCGTCCAGGTCGCCTGGCGGGCGTTCTCCTGGGCCCCGGCGTCGATCGCCTTGACCGAACCGGCCCCCACGAAGTCCATCCGCCATGGCGCTGGCAGGCGGCCGTCGACGAAATAGCGGTCGACGCTGCCGGCGGCGATCACCTCGCCCGCGTCTTCCGACAGGACCCCGACCTTGCCGCCCTGGGCGTAGGACAGGCCGTAGCCGTAGGCGAACTGCGGGTCATAGCCCGGCTGGCCGCGGTTCAGCGAGCCCTGGTCAGCGCGCCTGGGCCAGGAGAAGGAAAGCTTGCCCTGGAAGTCGCGCCGGGGCTTGCCGTCCCGGCCGGCCACCAGCACGTCGGCGATCCCGCCGCCCTCGCTGCCCGGCAGCCAGGCCGCGACGAAAGCGTCGGAGGCGTTGATCTCGGGGTTCACCCACAGAGGACGGCCCGACAGGAACACCGACACCACCGGGATCCCTTGGGCCTTCAGCCGCTTGAGCAGGGCCAGATCGGTCTTGTCGCCCAACTGGTAGCCGAGGTTGGTAAGGTCGCCCTGGAACTCGGCGTAGGGGTCCTCGCCGAACACCACGATGGCGACGTCGGGCCGGGTCGTGAACTGGCCGTCCGGCGCCAGCTCGGCCTGGCCGCCGGCGGCCTTCACCGCCTGCTCGATCCCACCCCAGATCGACTGGCCGTGCGGGAAGTCGCTGTTCTTGTTGCCCGTGCCTTGCCAGGTCAGCGTCCAACCGCCCGAGGCCTTGCCGATGTCGTCGGCGGCGCCGGCGACCAGCACCCGAGCGCCCGGCCTGACCGGCAGCACGCCGTCGTTCTTCAGCAACACCAGCGACTTGGCCACCGCCTCGCGGGCGATCGCCCGGTGCTCGGCCGCGCCCAGCCGGTCGAACCGGCCCTGGACGGTCGGGGCGACACGCTCGAACAGCCCGGCCTTGACCTTGACCCGCAGGATCCGCCGCACGGCGTCGTCCAGCCGCGCCATCGGGATCTGCCCCGCCTTCACCTGGGCCAGGGTGTTATCGTAGAGGCCCTTCCAGCTGTCGGGGGCCATGTACATGTCGAGCCCGGCGTTCATCGCCTGCGGGCAGCTGGTGTTGGTGCAGCCGGCCAGCTGACCGTGGGCGTTCCAGTCGCTGACCACGAAGCCCTGGAAGCCCATGCGGCCCTTCAGCACGTCGGTCAGCAAACTTTTGTTGCCGGTGATCTTCTGGCCGTTCCAGCTGGAGAACGAAGCCATCACCGTCAGGATGCCGGCGTCGATGCTGGGCGGGTAGCCCTGGGCGTGGATGGCGACCAATTCGGCCTCGGGGATCCTGGCGTCGCCCTGGTCCTTGCCGCCCTCGGTGCCGCCGTCGGCCAGGAAGTGCTTGGCCGAGCCGGCGATATGGCCGGCGCCCAGGGTCTGGCCAGGCTTGAGCACGCCCTGCAGGCCCAGCGTCATGGGACCCGAATAGGACTTCACAACCTCCGGGTCCTCGGCATAGCCCTCGTAGCTGCGCCCCCAGCGGTCGTCGCGCGGCACGGCCACGGTGGGACCGAAGGTCCAGTCGCCGCCGACCACCGCCACCTCCTCGGCCGTCGCCTGGCCGATGCGGCCGATCAGGGCCGGGTCGCGCATGGCGCCCAGGCCGATATTGTGCGGGAAGATCGTCGCTCCGACGATGTTGTTATGTCCGTGCACGGCGTCGATGCCGAACAGGATCGGAATCGAAACGTGGCCCGGCCGCGTGGCGAGCGCCTGCTTGCGATAGGCGTCGATCAGGTCGGTCCAGGCCTTGGGCGGGGCGCGGTCGTCGCCGCCCGGCGCCGAGTTGCCGCCGGCCAGGATCGAGCCCAGCGGATAGTTCTCGAGATCGGCCGGGGTCATCGAGGCGATGTCGCCCTGGATGGTCTGGCCGACCTTCTCCTCCACGCTCATCCTGGCCATCAGCTGGCTGACGAAGGCCTCGGTCCTGGCGTCGGTGATCGCCGCCGGGCTGGCCGCCGCGGGCCACTGGGCGGGATGGGCGACGGCGGACGGGGTGACGGCGGACGGGGTGACGGCGGATTGGGCGAGGGCCGAGGCGCCGGTCAGGCCGGCCGAGGCGACGATGGTCGAGGCGAGCAGGGCCGAAATCGCCGGGCGACGGAAGCGGACGGTCATTCAACACCTCGGGAAACGACCCGGCGACGCAGGCGCGGGCGGACATTGCGCGGCAAAAAACCGGCGCGACGAGGAGAACATCGTCGCGCCGGAGTTTGGAGAGCCCCCGATGAAGGGGATCCAGGCGCGCCGTCGCCGGAGGGGTCTGGCGAAGGCGCGTCATCCCCGCCGGCAGGTCGGCGCTGGAACGGGACGAGACGATCGGAACGGGGCGGGCGTCGCTCGCCATCGGGCGCGCGGACGCGGGTGGGTGTTTCCTTCCCTGAAGCGGAGGCTGGCGCCCCTCTGACTGGCGGAAATCTCAACACGACTTGACAGCGCTGTCTAGCGGAAATGTGAGCGGTACCGGGCCAGCAGGACGGACGAGACGCCATGGTTCAGGCGGCGCTGCGGCGGAGGATCGCGGCCAGGGCGGCCTCGTGGGCGGGGCTCTGGGCGACGACCGCGTCGATCCGGGCGGTCAGCTCGGGCAGGATGGCCCGCACCTGGTCGAAGTTCGACGCCTCGACCAAGGGATCATAAGCCCGGGGTTTCACCCCCATGCCCTCGAAGATGTAGAACCAGGACAGGTCGGTGAACAGCTCGCCCGGCCTGGCGTCGATCCGGCCGCAGGCGCGATACAGCTCCAGCCGCTCGGCCAGGCGGTCCGGCAGCGGCGCCGCGGCCCGTTCGCGCCAGAACGGCGTGTCGTCGCGGGCCGTCAGGCAATAGTGCAGCAGGATGAAGTCGCGATAGGTTTCGTACTCGTCGGCCAGGGCGCGGTTGTAGGCGGCGATGTTGACGGGCGCGAAATCGCGGTCCGGAAAATGGTCCAGCAGCTTGTAGAGGCCGCTGCACACCAGGTGGAGGCTGGTGGATTCCAGCGGCTCCAGGAAGCCGGAGGCCAGCCCCAGGGCCACGCAGTTGCGACTCCACATCGCCTTGCGGCGGCCGGCGGTGAAGCTCAGCCTGCGGGGCTCGGCCAGCGGCTGGCCGATCGCCGCCAGCAGCTCGTCCTGGGCCGCGCCGTCGTCGATGAAGGCGCTGGAATAGACATAGCCGTTGCCCGCCCGGTGCTGCAGCGGGATCCGCCAGCGCCAGCCGGCGCCCAGGGCCGCGGCCTGGGTGTAGGGCGCGGGCGGGCCGACGTGGGCGGTCGGCGCGGCCAGGGCGCGGTCGCAGGGCAGCCAGCGCGTCCAATCCTCGTAGCCGGCGCCCAGGGCCTGCTCGATCAGCAGACCGCGAAAGCCGCTGCAGTCGATATAGAGATCGGCCGCCAGCTCGCCGCCGCCCTTCAGCGCCAAGGCGTCGATGAAGCCGTCGTCGCGCAGCCTCGCCCCGGCCACCTCGCGCTCCAGCCGCCGCACGCCGCGGCGCTCGGCATGGCCGCGCAGAAAGCCGGCGACCAGGGTCGCGTCGAAATGCAGGGCCTGGCGCAGGCCGGCCACCGGCCCGGGCGCGCGCGGATCGGGATGGGCCAGCCGGCCGGCGTCGCCCAAAGCGGCGGCGAGGCTGAACCGGGGCACGGTCGGGTTCAGGCCCCGGGCTCGCGCCTTGTGGAACAGGTGGTGGAAGGGCCGGCGGTCGATCGATACGCCGAACGTCCCGAACGGATGCCAGTAGCCGTCGCCGATCGCGCGCCAGTCGTCGAACTTGATGCCCAGCTTGAACGTCGCCTGGACAGCCGGAATGAAGGCGTCGAGATCGACCTCGATCAGCTTCAGGAAGTCGAGGATCGGCGGAATGGTCGCCTCGCCGACCCCGACCACGCCGATGTCGGGCGACTCGACCAGGGTGACGGCGCAGCCCGTCCCGCGCAGGGCCTGGCTCAGCAGGCAGGCGGCCATCCAGCCGGCCGTGCCGCCGCCGACGATGGCGATCGAGCGAATGGACCTGTCGGTCATGACGTCCTCCCGAAACGCGAGAAGAAAACGGCGCCGACCGCTTGGGGTCGGCCGGCTCCAGGCTCGGCGAGGCGGCTGGGGATGGGGGTAGGCCGTCGCCGCGCCGGGACCCCTTCAGCCCGAGGGCCGAAGGGGCCAACTCAGATCCCGACCTACAGGCCGAACTTGAACCGTGCGCCGAGCACCACCCGGCGGTCGCCGGTGGCGTAGCGGAACGGCAGGTTCTCCCACTGCAGATAGCGGCCGGTGTCTTCCTTGGTCAGGTTGATGCCTTCCAGAACCACCTTGATCTGGTCGTTGATCGCGTAGCCGATCTGGCCGTCCAACTGGCCGTAGGCCCGCTCCCAGGCGCCCAGCGAATGGGTGTCCGCGCCCGAACCGAAGGCGAAGTTGCCCTGGTAGCTCTTGTCGCGCCAGGCATAGGACAGGCGCGCCTCGAAACCGTGAGCCTCGTAATAGCCCTGGACGTTGAACGCGTGCTTGGCCACGCCCGGGATCGGCAGGTTGTCCTGGTAGTCGTTGGAATTGGACGACTTGGAGTCCGAGTAGGTGTAGTTGGCCGTGAAGCCGAAGCCGTTGGCGAACGCGTATTGCGCGGCCAGTTCGACGCCCTTGATCTCGCCGCCCTCGCCATTGACCGGTTGGGTGAAGATCCCGGTGGTCGAGCCTTCCACCGAACCGTCGGCCACCGTCCGCGAGACTGTGTCGGTCTGGATGAACGAGTCGACGTTCTTGTAGAAGACCGCCGCCGACAGCAGGCCCTGCGTGCCGAAATAGCGTTCGTAGGCCGCGTCGAACTGCGAGGCGCGGTAAGGGTCCAGCTCCGGGTTGCCGCCGTTGCCGTTGGTGTAGAGGAAGCGGTTGAGGTTCGGGCCCGGGGTCGAGCTGCGAGTGAAGTTGTAACTGGAGCCCGTGCCCAGCTGGAACAGGTTCTGGCGCGACATCACCCGGGCCGCCGAGACGCGGACCTTGTCGCTGTCGGTGACGTCGAACACCCCGCTGAAGCTGGGCAGCACGTCGGTGTAGGACCGCGAGGTGGTGACGTGCTCCGGATTGGAGATCACCCCGTTCCAGCTGTCGGTGCCATAATAGTTGGGCACGGTCGGCGTGGCGCTGGAGTCGATCGTCAGCTCGGTCTTCACCACCCGGACGCCGGCGTTCAGGTGATAGTGGTCGTCGGCCCCGCCCGCGTCGGCCATCATGTAGCCGGTGGTGGTCTTTTCCTTGACGTTGAACGACTGGATAGGGTCCCGGTAGTACTTGAACGGCGTCGACGGATAGAGCGCCGACAGCCACTGGACCGGGTTCTTCATCTGGTCGCGGTTTTGGAACAGGGCCGAGATTCCGCCGACGGTCAGCAGCTCGAAGCGCTCCGGATTGGTCGCCGCCGTCTGGTACGGGGTGATCAGGGCCGGGGACGCGCCGAAGCGGCCGTCGTCGGTGGCGGTCTGGCCGCAGTTGGGGCGGCTCGGCGTGCCGGCCGGCAGGCCGCACGACTTGTAGCCGATCGCGCCGTCCTGGAAGTAACCCAGCGGCGTCCAATCCTGGCCCAGGGCCTGGCCGTTCAGCTCGCCCTTGCCCGAATAGTCGGCCAGCAGCAGCAGGAAGTCGGAGTCGACCTTGCGCTCGGCGTAGCGGGCGCCGGCGCTGATCACCAGCTCGCCGCTCTCGCCGAATTCCGGCCGGTACTTGAAGTCGACCCGGGCCGAACTGTTGTCGATGCCGGTCCGCTCGCCGAACACCCAGTGCGACTTGGCGAAGACGCTGCTGGGGGTGGTGAACTGGCTCGGATTGGCCGGGGTGAACTTCGGGTTGTCGCCGTTGGTGTAGGTGTAGGTGAAGGTGGCCGGGGCGGTGGCGTTGGGCACCAGGCCCGCGGCGGTGCCGTTACGCACGGTGTACTGGGTGTAGCGGACGTCGTTGTTGCCGCTGTCGCTGACATAGTCGCTGGTCGAGTAGGCCGCCCGGACGCCGCCAGTCAGGCGGCCGCCGTTGTCCCAGTTCAGCGCGACCTGGAAGTTGTCGGTCTTGGCCTCGGCGTTCTGCACGTACGAGGTGCCTTCGGCCGAGTTGGCGGTGACCGTGCCGGTCTGCAGGACGCCGTTGGAGTCCTTGGTGAAGCCCGTCGCCGAATAGTTGGCGTTCTCGTTGGCGAACGGGAACTTGATCGAGGCCTCGGAGGTCAGGATCTTCAGGTCGGAGTGGAACCAGTCGCCGGTCAGCTGCAGCGAGTCGGTCAGGGCGAAGTCGAGGTTCACCGAGGCTCCCAGGCGCTTGCGCTCCTGGTCGCGATAGGTGGCGTAGCGGTATTCCGGCGACCAGACGTCGACCGTGCCGGCGCCCTGCGGGCGGTCCTCATAGGCCCAGCCGCCGCGGTTCTCGCCGGCCAGGACGTCGGTGTGGCTGTCGGTCTTGTCGTACGAGATCGTGCCCAGCACGGCGAAGCGGTCGCTGAACTTGTGGCCCAGCACCAGCGAGCCGGTCGGGGTCCAGTCGGTGCCCGACCCCTTCTGGCCGCGGAGGTCGCCGGCGATGGTGGTGTCGTCGGCCAGGTCGCGAGCGTTGCGGGTCTTCAGGTTGATGATGCCGCCCAGGCCGCCTTCCAGCAGCGAGGCGTCCGGCGACTTGTAGACGTCGACGCCGCCGATCAGCTGCGACGGGATGCCTTCCAGCGAATTGTCCTGGGTGATCTTGCCTTCGTAGAGGCGGAAGATCTCCAGGCCGCTGACGAAGATCTCGTTGTTCAGGACCGTGACGTTCTGGTCCAGGCCCCGGATGCGGACCTTGGTGCCCTGGCCGTTCTCGCGATCGATCTGCACGCCGGGCAGGCGTTGCAGGGACTCGGCGATGTTCTGGTCCGGGAACTTGCCCATGTCCTCGGCGGTCACGGACTCGATGATCAGGTTCGAGTTCTTCTTCAGATTGAGGGCGTTCGCCAGCGAAGCCCGGAAGCCGGTGACGATCACCGCATCAACCTGCGATGGTTCTTCGGTTTGCGGAGGCGCGGCCTGGGCCATGGCCTGGCCGGCGCTCAGCAGCACCATGGCCGAGGCGGCGCGGAGCAGAGTCGTGCGCGATCGATAAGATTTTGTCTTCATTGTGCATTCCCCTGATTTTCGGCAGCAGTTCTCGGTCTCGATCAGCGGAGCCGAACGAGCCAAGGCGCGGAGTTTGAGGGATGCGTTCGCATCCTCCCGTGGAGTTCCGGCTTTTTCTAGAGTGCCGGTAGCATCAACCTATGGGCGCTAGACAGCGCTGTCAACACGAGACGAAAGATTTCCGAAATCGACCTGGCCTTCCCGGCCTTCAGGTCACTTCGGCGCGAGGGCCGAGGCGATCGCCGCCAGCGCCACGGGCTCCATGACGGCATAGCCTTCGCGGGTCGGATGGACGCCGTCATAGGCCAGGCCCGGCTTCATGCCGCCCGCCCCGTCGTCCAGCACCTGGGTGTAGTCGGCCAGCACCGCGCCGCGCTCGGCCGCGTAGGCCTTCAGCCAGGCGTTCAGCGTGCGGACCTTGGCCGCGGGATCCAGGCCGGGCCGCCAGGGAAACTCCGCCGCCGGCGTGACCGTGGCCAGGATCACGGCGATCCCGCTCGCCTGGGCCAGGATAGTCATGGCCTGGAGGTTGGCCTGGGTGGCGGCGAAGTCGTAGGGGCCGGCGTTCTGGGCGATGTCGTTGGTCCCGGCCAGGACGTGCACCGCGGCGGGCTTCAACGCCACCACGTCAGGCCAGAACCGCACCAGCATCTGGGCCGTCACCTGGCCGCTAATGCCACGTCCCAGGAATCCGTTGTCGGCGAAGAAGGCCGGATGGGAGTCGCGCCAGCCCTGGGTGATCGAATCGCCGATGAACACCACTCGCCGCCGCCCGGGCGGCAGGTCCCGGTCGATGGCGTTCTCGGTGGCGTAGCGCTGCAGGAACGGCCAGTCGTTGCGCAGCCGCAGCTCTTCCGGACTGGGCGGGGACGGGACGGGGGTCTGGGCCAAGGCCAGGCCAGGAACGGCCGCAAGCCCGACTGCGAGCATCGTGCGACGATCCAACATCAGCATCCCTCCGTCCTGTCGGCGATCACGTTCCAGCCGCGCCGGCGACCGTAACCACGGCGCCGGCGTCGGCGAAAGCCGCTTCTATCGTCCCGAAGGCCGGCGGAGCGAACCAAGGCGCCTGACCAGCGGCTCGGCGGTCAGGCGGCGATGTGGGCCGCGGCCTCGGCCGGAGTCCACAGGCGCGCGGCGCCGCGCACGCCCGAGGAGTCGCCCCACCGGGCCGGGGCCAGCCGGGCGCGCCAACCATCAGAGAAGACATGGGGCTCGATGAAGGCCGGCAGGCGCTCGTACAGCTCATCGACGTTCGACAGCCCGCCGCCGAATACGAAAGCGTCGGGATCGACGATGTCGGCGATCACCGCCAGGCCCCGGCCCAGGCGGTCGAGGTAGCGGTCGAAGCTGATCACGGCCTCGGCGGCGCCGGCCCGGGCGGCGGCGATGATCTCTTCGCCGGTCAGGGCCTGGCCGGTGCGCTCGAGGTGATCGCGACGGAAGCCGGTGCCCGAGATCCAGGTCTCCAGGCAGCCGTGCCGGCCGCACCAGCAGGCCGGACCCGGCGATTCTTCCGGCTTGGGCCATGGCAAGGGCGCATGGCCCCATTCGCCGGCCACGCCGTTGGCGCCCTCGACCAGCTTGCCGTCGACCGCCAGGCCGCCGCCGCAGCCGGTGCCGATGATCACCGCGAAGACCCCGGCCAGGCCCGCCGCCGCGCCATCGACGGCTTCCGACAGGGCCAGGCAGTTGGCGTCGTTGGCCAGGCGCACGGGGCGGCCCAGGCCCGCTTCCAGGTCCTCGCGGAACCGGCGGCCGTTCAGCCAGGTGGAGTTGGCGTTGCGCATCACGCCCGTGCGCGGCGACACCGAGCCGGGCGCGCCAACGCCGATCGAGCCGCGCCCGCCGGCCTGCCGCTCGGCCTCTCCGATCAGATCGCGGACCGTGGCGATGGCGGCGTCGTAGGACCCGGGGTTGGGGGCGCGCACGCGGGCCAAGAATCGGCCGTCCGGCGACAGGGCGGCGGCCTCGATCTTCGTGCCGCCAAAATCAACGCCGACCTGAATCAAACCGCTTTTCCTCCCGCCGCCGTTCGCCGCCCCTCAGGCATGCGCCACGCGCGTTTCTCCAGTTCGCCTCATAGTCAGCAGCGTCGAATAAAGAAAGCAATTTAAATAATTCTCCAGTCACGGCGGCGCTATCGCCACCGCCCGTCGCGATGCTACTAGGACGTTAGGTCGAAGGTTGCCGAATGCCGTCCTTGGAAGTCTCGCGGAAATCGAACCGGAAGCGCACCGCCGGCGCCAGCCTGTCGGGCGCCAATCTCGAGCGGGTTGGCGACCACAACCAGCGAGTCATCCTGCAGGCCATCCGGGTCAACGGCCCGATCACCCGCGTGACCCTGGCCCAGATCACCGGCCTGACGCCGCCCGCGGTGGCCAACATCACCAAGCGCCTGCTGGACGATGGCCTGATCCTGGAGGCCGGCCGGGTCCAGGGCGCGCGCGGCCAGCCGGCGATGAACCTGACGATCAATCCCGACGGCTGCCTGTCGATCGGCGTCAATATCGACCGCGACCACATCACCGTGGTCATGCTGGACCTGCTGGGCGCGGTGCGGGCCCGGGCCAGCAAGGAGATCGAATTCCCCCTTCCGGCCGACGTCGCCAAGTTCTGCAAGGCCCAGATCCACAAGATGCTGGCCGGCTGGAAGGGCGAACCGCCGCGCCTGTCGGGCATAGGCGTCGCCCTGCCCGACGACCTGGGACGAGTCGACCTGCCGCACCGGCCCGAGAACTACGACGTCTGGAGCACGGCCGACATCGGCAAGCTGATGGCCGACATCCTGCCGCTGCCGGTGTTCCTGGAGAATGACGCCGCCGCCGCCGCCTTGGGCGAGCTGCAATTCGGCCACGGCCTGCGCCGTCCCAGCTTCTTCTACGTCCTGGTCTCGTCGGGCCTGGGCGGCGGCCTGGTGATCGAGGGCGACTATTTTCGCGGGGCCCAGGGGCGCAGCGGCGAGATCGGCTTCCTGCCGGTCAGCTCGCCCGAGACCCCGGCCCGTTCGCTGCAGGAGGTGGTGTCGCTGTCGGCGCTGTACGCCCATCTCGAGGCGGGCGGGATCGCGGTCCAGCGTCCCGACCAGCTGATCGACCTGCCGGCCGAGGGCGAGGCCCGGGTCGAGGCGTGGATCGACCTGTCGGCCAAGCTGCTGGTCCAGCCGTTCGTGGGCATCAGCTGCCTGGTCAACCCGGAAGCCATCTATGTGGGCGGGCGGCTGCCCACCGCCCTGCTCGACCGGCTGGTCGCGGCGGTCAACGCCCGCCTGGCCGCGATCGAGAACGTGCCCGCCCTGGCGCGCGTCGAGCGGGCCGCCACCTCGGCCGACGGCCCGGCGGTCGGGGCGGCCCTGCTGCCGTTCACGGCCCAGCTGCTGCCCTCCCGCGCCGCCCTGATGAAGACCGGCCACCGCTGACCATCCGCCTCCGGATTATATTGTCCGCTGGGCCGTCACCGGCTGACCCTTCCGATGCTGGGCGTCGAGCATGACGATGGCGCGGTGGGCGGCGCGGATCGCCCCCTCCTGCCAGGCGCCGACATGGCTGAGATATTCGCCGGCGAAGTGGATCGGCCCGTCCGGCTGGCCCAGCAGGCGGTAGTCCGGCTCGTCGTCGCTGGCCCAGCCCACCCCGATGCCTAGGGTGTAGGGCACCGCGGCCCACTGCACCTGCAGGGGCTTCTCCAGCAGCTTGCCGCAGCCGGGGTGCATGGCCTCGATGATCCTGCGGGTGTGCTCGATCTGCTCGGCGCGAGGCAGCTTGGCCAGCTGGGTGGCGGCCGGCCCGCCGGTATAGGCGCCCAGGATCACGCCGGTCTTGGTGTGCAGGCCGTAGCTGGGATACCAGACCATGTTGGTCGGACCCTTCACGAACGAGAGGCCGCCGTAGATCTGGTACTTGGGGCCCTCCCAGAAGCGCGGGGCCTGCCAGGCGATCTTGATGCTGTCGCGATAGGGCGTGCGGGCGATCGCGGCCTTGTAGGCCGGGCTGAAATCGGCGTCGATCTTGGCCAGCACCGGCAGCGGGATGGTCGAGATGCAGTAGTCGGCCTCGATCGTCAGGTCCCGGCCGGCGACCTTGTCGTGATAGGCGATCCTGACGCCCTTCTCCGTCTTGCGGATCTGGCGCACCTCGCACTGGCGCTTGATGATCTTGGGGCCCAGCGCCTTGGCGAAGGCGTGCGGGATGGCGTCCATGCCGCCCTTGGGCTGGAACATGGTGGCCTGCATGTCGATGGTCTCCTCGAACAGCACGCCGTTCCACAGGTCCTCGTCGAGCAGGGCCTTGAGGCTGACCGGGTCGTGGGGCGTGGCCCGCTCGTCGCCGGCTCCTGGCTCGATCTTCAGCCCGGCCCGCTGCGAGCCCTTGTAGAAGAGGTCGGGCGACAGGTCGCCGTAGGTCTTCAGGAAGGCGACCATCCGCTGCTTGTCCTCGGCGGTCAGGTCCGCGTCGAGCGCGCCGGTGTTGATCGCCTTGGCCAGCAGCTCGGAGACGTGGCCGCGGGTGTCGTTGATCGCCGTCCGCATCTGGATCGGCCTGCCGCCGTTGACCTCGGGATTGAGCAGCAGGGCGCTGCGGCTGCTGTTGACCTCGACCTCCAGCTCCACTCCCAGTTCGCGGCAATAGCCCAGGACGATCTGGTGGTGACTGGGCAGGCGCGCGGCGCCGGCGTTCATGTACTGGCCTTCGTCGAACTCGCAGACCTGGCGCGAGCCGTCGGTCATCTCGATCTTGTCGCCCCGGCGCACGGTCCACACCCGGCCGCCGGTGCGGGCCCGGGCTTCCAGAATCGTGCAGTCGTAGCCGGCCTTGCCCAGCTCCCAGGCCGCCGCCATGCCCGAGACGCCGGCGCCCAGGATCACCACCTTGGCGCCCTTGCCGCCCCCGCCCTGGGCCAAGTCCGGCGGCGCGCCGGCCGCGAAGGCCGTGGATGGGGCCAGCAGGCCCAGGGCCTGCATGGCCGTGAAGGCGGCGCTGTAACCGCCGGCCGCGCCGATGGCGTGAATGAAGTTGCGACGGCTGACCGGCATGCGTGACCCCTCTTTGCCCGTTGACGGGGGCTATGCGAGGCGGCGGCTTACCAGGGGTCAACCAAGCTCCAGCGGCGCCGCGCGTTTGCGGGCGCGGCGCCGCCGGAGCTTGCGGACGGCGCCGCATTTCGCGGCGCTGGGCCCTTGTCCGTGCGCGATCGTGCAAGAGACCGGACGCGCACGGACAAGCGACTCGGGTCTAGACCGGCGGCGGATTGACCGCCTTGAAGCCGCCCTCGCGCCAGTAGGGATAGTGCGGGTAGGCCGGGGTGACGGCGCTGGCGGCGTCGAGACGCGCCACCTGCTCGGCCGTCAGGCTCCAGCCGATCGCGCCGAGGTTCTGGCGCAGCTGCGCCTCGTCGCGGGCCCCGATGATCACGCTGGACACCGTGGGCCGGCGCAATAGCCAGTTGAGGGCGATCTGCGGCAAGGTCTTGCCGGTTTCGGCGGCGACCGCATCCAGGGCGTCGACCACCGCATACAGCCGCTCGTCGTCGACCGGCGGGCCGATGTCGGCGGTCTCGTGCAGGCGGCTGACCTGGGGCAGGGGCTGGCCGCGACGGATCTTGCCGGTCAGCCGGCCCCAGCCCAGCGGGCTCCAGACCATGGCCCCGACGCCCTGGTCGATCCCTAGCGGCATCAGCTCGTGCTCGTAGTCGCGACCGACCAGCGAATAGTAGGCCTGGTGGGCGACATAGCGCGGCCAGCCATGCCGGTCGGCCGCCGCCAGCGACTTCATCAGCTGCCAACCCGAGAAGTTCGAGGCGCCGACATAGAGCACCTTGCCGGCCCGCACGAGGTCGTCCAGGGCCGACAGCACTTCCTCCACCGGGGTGAAGGCGTCGAAGGCGTGCAGTTGCAGCAGGTCGATGCGGTCGGTGCGCAGGCGCTTGAGGGCGGCCTCGACGCCGCGGAGCAGGCGCAGGCGCGAGGTTCCGGCGTCGAGCGGGCCGTCGCCTATCGGCAGGCCCAGCTTGGTCGAGATCAGGGCCTGGTCGCGCAGGCCGTCGAGGGCCGCGCCGAGGATCTCCTCCGAGGCGCCGTTCGAATAGACGTCGGCGGTGTCGAACAGGTTGACCCCGGCCTCCAGGCAGATCTCGATGAGCCGCCGGGCCTGGGCGGCGTCGGTGTCGCCCCAGGCGCTGAACAGCGGTCCCTGGCCGCCGAAGGTGCCGGCGCCGAAGCTGAGGGCTGGAACGCGAAGGCCGGAGCGGCCGAGCTGGCGGTATTCCATGAGGTTCTCCTTTGATGGGACCAAGGACCGTTTCCGTCAGGCCGGCTTCAGCGCGCGGCGCTCGAGGGAAAGGCTGAAGGCGGCCAGGGCCAGGGCCGAAAGCGGCACGGCGGCGGCCACCAGGGGTATGGACGCCAGGCCGGGGCCGTGGGCGATCACCGCCCCGCCCAACCAGGCCCCGAACGCGTTGCCCAGGTTGAAGGCGGCGATGTTCAGGCTGGAGGCCAGGCCCTGGCCGGCCCCGCCGGCCTGCGACAGGACCCGCATTTGCAGCGGCGCGACGGTGGCGAAGGCGGCCGCTCCCAGGGCGAAGGCGGCCACCACCGCCCCGATCCGGTCGTGGAAGCCCAGGGTCGAGGCGACCAGCACCAGGGTCAGGACGGCGAGGCTGCCCAGCAGGGCCGGGGCCAGGGCCTTGTCGGCCCAGCGGCCGCCGACCAGGTTGCCGCCGACCAGGCCGGCGCCGAACACCAGCAGGATCGGCGAGACGGCCGCCTTCGAATAGCCGGCCAGCTCGGTCAGGATCGGCTGGATGTAGGTGAAGACCGCGAACACCCCGCCGAAACCCAGCACGGTCATCGCCAGGCCCATCTGCACCTGCGGCCGGGCCAGGACGGCGAACTCCTCGCGCAGCGGCGCGAGCTCGGCGACGTCGGTCTCGCGCGGGACCAGGGCGGCCAGCACGGCGAAGGCGACCAGGCCGATCGCGCCCACGGCCCAGAAGGTCGCGCGCCAGCCGAAGGCCAGGCCCAGCCACGCGCCGAACGGCACGCCCAGCAGGGTGGCCAGGGTCAGGCCGGTGAACATAACGGCGATGGCCGAGGCCTTGCGCTGGGGCGGGACCAGGCTGACGGCGACCAGCGAGCCGACGCCGAAGAAGGTCCCGTGGGCCAGGGCGGTGACGATCCGCGCGGCCATCAGCAGGCCGTAGGTCGGGGCCAGGGCGGCGGCGATGTTGCCGATCGTGAAGATGGCCATCAGCACCAGCAGGGTCGTCTTGCGCGGCAGGCGGCGGGTGGCGATCGTCAGGATCGGGGCGCCGACGAACACGCCCAGGGCGTAGCCGGTCATCAGCAGGCCGGCCTGCGGGATCGAGACGCCGAGGTCGGCCGAGACCTGCAGCAGCAGGCCCATGATGACGAATTCGGTGACGCCGATCCCGAAGGCGCCGACGGTCAGGGCGTAGAGGGCGAGCGGCATGGGCTGGGCTCCGGAAGGATTTCGAGCCGCTGAGGTAGTCTCCGCCCATCCCGTGAATTAGACTGTCCGAACGACAGGGATCTGTGAGTTCAAGTCAAAGATGGCCAGGCTGGAGGTCAACCGCTCGGGCGAGATGGAGGTGTTCGCCCGGGTCGTGGAGCTGGGCGGCTTCTCGCCGGCGGCGCGCGCGCTGAAGATGACGCCCTCGGCGGTCAGCAAGCTGGTCGGCCGGATGGAGGCGCGGCTGGGCGCGCGGCTGGTCAACCGCTCGACCCGCAAGCTGACCCTGACCGCCGAGGGCGAGCTGTTCCACGAACGGACGTTGCGGGTTCTGGCCGACCTGGACGAGGCCGAAGGCGCCGTGGCCGCCAGCCAGACGCCACGCGGCCGGGTGCGGATCAATTCCAGCGTGCCGTTCGGCCTGCACCACCTGTTGCCCCTGGTCCCGAAGTTCTCGGCGCTCTATCCGAAGGTGATCCTCGACCTAGTGCTCTGCGACACCGTGGTCGACCTGCTGGAGGCCCGCGCCGACGTCGCCATCCGGGTCGGGCCGATGCGGGCCTCGCAGCTGATGGCCCGCAAGCTGGGCGACAGCCCGATGGCGGTGGTGGCCTCTCCCGCCTACCTGGCCCGCCACGGCGCGCCGCGGACGCCGCGCGACCTGGCCGCCCACAACTGCATCGGCTTCAACTTCGCCCGCCACTGCGACAAGTGGCCGTTCGTCGACGGCGGCGAGCGACTGTTCCTGCCGATCCACGGCGCCGCCACCTCGGGCGACGGCGAGACCTCGCGCCAGCTGGCCCTGGTCGGTCAGGGCCTGGCCCGGCTGGCCCATTTCCACATCGGCGGCGACATCGCCGCCGGCCGGCTGGTTCCGGTGCTGGAGGCCTACAATCCCGGCGACCGGGAAGAACTGCATGCGGTCTATGTCGGCCACGGCGGCCAGCTGCCCAGCCGCGTGCGGGCGCTGATCGACTTCCTGGTCGCGGAGGTCGATCTCCATGCGGCCTCCGGGGCTGCGGTTTAGCCGCGCCTCAGCGCGCGGCCGGCGCCGCCAGCTTGGCGCCGACAATCTTGCGGAAGGTCTCCAGCGGGCAAAGCGTCGGGTCGCCGTTCACGCCGCAGCCGGGGATCGGGAAATAGGCGTAGGCGGGCGGGTTGGCGACGGTCAGCGGCTGCAGCTCGCGCAGCTGATCCATCGTCTGGGCGGCGTAGAAGGCCCGCACGAAGGCCCGGCCGCCGACGTCCCTCAGCAGCTCGAAGCCCATGGCGCCGCCGGGAGGCGGATCGTCCCGGGGGTAGTCGGCGGCGGTGAAATGAACGTCGAGAAAGCCGCCCAGGGCGGCGATGTTGGTGTCGTGGCCGACCAGCAGGGTCAGCCTGCCGGTGTCGGCCTCGCCGTTCAGCGCCGCCAGGATCCGCTTGGCCACCGGCGCCGCGTAGCGCTCGGCGACATAGGCCGGCCGCGCCTCGTAGCGGAACTTCACCGTATGGAAGCGCAGCATCGCCTGAATGTCGGCCTTGGAGGCCCGCCCCCAGCCGACCTGGTCCATCGGCTTGCCCTCGACATATTCCAGCAGCACCGTCTGGCCGGCGGTCGACGCGACGGCCAGGGCGCCGTCGATGTCCGGTCCTTCGTGCGGATTGGCCTTCAGGCTGGACGGCGTCCGGGCGATCCCGCAGCCGGCCTTGCTGGCCCGGTCGCAGCCCAGCACCTTCTGCAGGATCGCGAAATCGGCCGCGTGAAGGCGCGTCTCGGCGGCCAGGCCGGGCTTCATCCGCCGGGCCGCCTTCAAGGCCGCCGCCCCGTCGATCGTCTCGCCGCTGTCCAGCGGGTGGAAGACCGGATCGTTGTCCTCGCTGTCGGGATGGGCCACCGCGATTCCGCACCCGGGCTGCAGGCCCTCGGTGAAGGCCTGGGCGGTCTTGATGGCCCGCGACTTGCCGCTGGCCCAGACCACGACCTCGCCGGCCGGCGCGCAACCCTCACGAGGCAACAGACCGCGTGAGGCCAGGAAGGTGCGGTTGTAGACGCCCATCAGCCGCGCGCCCTCGGCGCCATGCTCGGTCAGGTCGCCATAGGGCGTGGTCCAGCTGGACCACGGCTGGGCGGTCGTGCCCTCCGGCGTCGCCTGGGCCTTGGTCGGCGGGCGCACCCCGTGGCGCATCAGCATGACCACGCGCTCGAGCTTCAGGTCCGAGGGCGGCGCGGCGGCGAAGGCGGGGGCCGGCGCGGCCAGGGCCAGCGCCAGCAGCAGATTACGAACGGTCGACATGAGGCCCTCCGGACTTCCGTAGCCGGACCATCTAGCCTCGTGCCGCGACAGGCGTGCGACAAGTCGGGGACACGCCCACGGGCATGTCCCCGCTCGCGATCCTCAGGCCAGGGCCTTCTTGTAGAGCGCCAGCAGGTTGGCCCAGGCCTTTTCGGCGGCGGGTTCGTTGTAGACGGCGCTCCCCTTGACGGTCCAACCGTGGGCCGCGCCCTCGAAGACCTCGACCTGGGCCGGGCGCTTGGCCTCGGCGAAGGCGGCCTTCAGCTTGTCCTTCACGGTCGGATCCTGCTTGTCGTCGTTGTCGGCGACCTCGATCAGGAACTGGGCGTGGGTCGTGGGGATCAGCAGGTGCGGACTGGTCGGCTGGTCGGTGACCAGGCCGCCGCCGTGGAAGGTGGCCACCGCCCCGATGCGGTCCGGAACCGCCGCGGCGGTGCGAAACGACAGGGGGCCGCCCATGCAGTAGCCTTGGACCCCCGCCTTCTTGGCCTTATTGATCTGGGGCTGGGCGTCGAGGAAGGCGAGATAGGCGACGGCGTCGCGATCCGTGCCCTCCGGCGTCACCGTGGCCCGCAGCGGCGTCAGCTTCTCGCGGTCGGCCGGCTTGGAGAAATCGAACGTTCCGTCGATCACTGGCGCCTTCCTGGCCCGGTAGTAGAGGTTGGGAACCAGCACCACGTAGCCGGCGGCGGCCAACCGCCTGCCCATGTCGCGGAACGCCGGCCGCAGGCTCAGCACGTCGGGCCAGATCAGCACCGCCGGCCACTTCCCTTTGGCTTCCGGAGAGTACAGGACGGCGTCGGCCACGCCGTCGGGCGTCTTGATCTCGACGTCCTTCTCGACGACCGGGCTCTGCGCCCCGGCGGCGGTTGCGGCGACCCCGCCCAGGGCGGCGGCGGCCAGGCCGAACGTCCGGCGCGACAGGCGGAGGTCGTGGACCAGACCCGGGTGGATATCGTCGTCACACATGCGAGCAGTCTCCCTCGAGGCGGCAGGGCGTGAGCCCTTCGTGGCGGGCGCATTACCGCATGACCCAGGCCCGCGAATGTTTCAACGGCGAAACATCCGCCGAGGTTCGTCGACGGCTAGGCGGCGAAGATTCGCCTCCCCCGTTCGACGTGCAGGCGATGCGAACCCGCGAGCCCGCCGTCGCGGGCCTTGACCGTCCGCAGGAACAGCCATTCGCCCGTCAGGCGCTGGGGCGTCACCTCGATCATCATGTAGCCACGCTGGCTGGTGTCGGCCCATTTCAGCTCGGGATTGGCGGCCATGAAGCCCCGGGCCACAACCTTCGGGTCGACCCCGAAGTCGCCCTCGGCCCCGCCCGAGGTGACGCTGTGGCCAGCGAACTCGACGCCCGCGGGCTGGCCGTCCTCGCTCAGCGCATAGGCCCAGGCGTTGTGGCTGTCGCCCGACAGCATCACCAGGTCGGCGTCCGCCTGCTGCGCCGCCTTCAGCAGCCGCGAGCGCGCCGCCGGATAGCCATCCCAGCGGTCCATCCACATCGGCAGGCCCAGCCTGGCGGCGCGGATGTTGTTCCTGTAGCCGTCGGCCTTGCGCTCGGTCACCGAGGGCCGCAGCCAGTCGACGGCGTCCTGGGGCATCACCGTCCGTCCCAGGATCGTGCCCATGCCGACCATCTGCCAGGCCGTGGCGCGGGCGTTGGTCTTCAACTGATGGGCCAGCCAGCTTTCCTGGGTCGAGCCCAGCATCGTCGCCGACGGGTCCCGCCACGGCCCGTCGCGGAACGCCTTCAGCGCGGCGTCGGGATCGTCCGCCCGGAAGGCCGCCCCGATGTCCGCCGGCCGGGTGCGGCCCAGCAGGCGCGATTCGGTGCGGTAGAGCGTGGCCAGCGCGCCGATCGGATAGGCCTTCCAGGGCTCGTCCGAGACCGGCATCCACTCGCGATAGACCTGCATGGCGGCGGCGCGGCGCAGGTTCCAGTCGCCTTCGACCGCCGGCTGATGGTTCTGCGCGCCGCCTTCCCAGCTGTCGTTGGCGGACTCGTGATCGTCCCAAAAGGCGACCATCGGGGCCATCTGGTGCAGCCGCTGCAGGTCGGGGTCGGCGCGGTAGCAGGCGTAGCGTAGGCGATAGTCGGCGATGGTCAGGATCTCGTTCGCCGGCTCCAGCGACCGTCCGGCCGCCCAGTCGCCCTCGTGGATCGAGGCGGGGCCGTATTCGTAGATGTAGTCGCCGGTGTGCAGCCACAGGTCCAGGTCGGGCCGCGCGGCCGCGTGGCCGTAGGCGTTGAACCAACCGACCGGCAGGTTCGAACAGGAGAACACGCCCAGTCCGAACCGGGCGACGTCGCCGACCGGCAGGGTCTTGGTCCGGCCGACCGGGGACTTGCTCCCGTCGGGCGCCACGAATCGATACCAATAGACGGTCCCGGGCTCGAGCCCGTCGACCGTGATCTTGGCGGTCCAGTCGCGATAGGCGCCGGTGCGCACGACGCCGCCCGCCACCACCTTGGCGAAGCCGGGGTCGAGCGCCAGCTCCACCTCGAGCCGGACCACGCCGTCGCCGGCCGGGGGGACATAGCGGGTCCACAGCAGCATGGAGTCCGGCCCCGGTTCGCCGCTGGCCACGCCGTGGGTGAACCCCGTGACGCCGAGGAGCTGGGCGGCGAGGCCGACGCCGGCGGGCAGCGCCAGCGCGCCCAGTCCGAGCCCGGCGCCGAGAACCAGGCTGCGACGATCGATGTTCAGGACCATGACGGGTCTCCGCGTGATTTGAAGGGGAAGAGACCGCGCGCGCCGCGCCCTCGGGCGCGCGCGGCCAGGCCGGCTCCCATGGCGGGGGAGGCGCGGGGAGCCGGCGTTCGAACCTAGAAGGCGCCCTTGATCCCCACGTTCCACATCGAGCCGTAGATGCTGTACTGCTGCACGCGGCTGCGGACGTTGGAGTAGATGACGTCCGGGGCGTTGAAGATGTTGCGGCCGGCCAGCATCACCTCGAAGCTCTTGTTGATCTTGTAGCTGGCGCTGACGTTCCACAGCTCGCGAGACGCGTGGTAGAGGATGCCGTTGTTGGCCGTGGTGGGCGTATTGCTCAGGGCGCTGGTGCGATATTTCCCCTGCGCGTTGCCGGTCAGCTGGACATCGAACTTGCCGTAGCTGTAACGGACGCCCCAATTGGCCGCCGTCTTGGGCATGTTCACGCGCTCGCCGTCGGGATCGATCTTGGTGATCGAGCCGCGCAGGCCCAGGCCTCTCAGGGCCCCCGGCAGGAAGGTCAGCTGCTGGTCGTACTCCAGGATCAAGCCCTTGTTGGTGCTTGTGCCCGGCAGGTTCTGGGCGCTGCGGAAGGTGTAGCCGGCGTAGTCGCCGGGATTGTACCCGACGTCCTCGGGATCGACCGTGACGCCGGTCACCTGCATGTCCTTCACGTCGAGCTGGTAGGCGGACAGGCCGATGACGCCCGAAGGCTCCAGGAAGTACTGCAGGCCGGCGTAATATTTGGTCGAGTGCTCGGGCTTCAGCAGCGGGTTCGGCACCGAGACGATCAGGTTGTTGTCGTCCACCGCGACGACGCCGCCGAGATTGCCGTAGTCGGGGCGCAGGATCGACTGGCTGAAGGCCAACTGGCCGACCAGCTTCCTGGTGAAGTCGTACTTGGCGCCGCCGCTGAGGAACCAGTCATCATACTCGCCGTGGCGGGTGGTGTAGGTCCCGTTGCGGTACTGGTAGAGCAGGCCGGCGACGGTGCTGGTCGAGAGGCCGGCGGCGGTCACCTCCTTGGCCGGACGGATGTCGGCCACCCGGGCGTCGGTCTTAGTGCTCTCGTAGCGCAGGCCCAGGTCGAACTGGGCCTTGCCGACGCGAGGCTGGACCTCGAAATAGGCGGCGTTGATCTCCTCGCCGACCTTCTTGTTGTTGTCGAGCCGGCGCTTCAGGTTGCCCACGGCGTCGGGCACGAAGTAGTCGGGGTGGGCCTGGTAGATGTCATAGACCGCGTAGTTGCTGTCGGCGCGCCAGGTCTGATCGTTCAGGTTGCCGGCGTCGAAGCCCAGGATCTGGAACTTGTAGTTCTGGGTCCAGGGGATGACCGCCTGCGGGGCCTTCTGGGTCAGGTCGCCGGTGGGGCCAACGTACTGGAACTGCTGGTACGACCCCTCGTTGGTCTTCCAGACATTGGTCCGGTAGGTCGCGCCGGCCAGGACCTTGAGCTGGGCGGGCCCGACGTTCAGCTTCTTCTTCAGGTCGAGATTGAGGCCGTACATCTGGTTGGCGGCGTCGGATTGCGACGTGCGGATGTTGTTGCCGATGTCGTCGTCGCGGTTGAAGTTCGTGGGATCGCTCCAGGAGCGGCCGGCGGTCTGCTTCAGGGTCCAGGCGTTGGAGTCTTCCGACGCGCGGTCCAGCGTGAAGCCGATGCGGGTCAGGTAGCTGTCCGTACGCTGAAAGAAGCCCTTGTCATTGTCCCGGAAGTTGAATTCCGAGCTGGAGTAGCTGCCGCGCAGCAGGGCCTCCCAGGTGTCGCCGCGATATTCCAGCTTCGGGGCGAACAGGTAGGATGGGGTGCCCGCGTAACGGTGCGAATACTGCGTGTGCAGGCGAGTGTTGGTCCCGTTCGGATTGACGACGATGTGGGTGGGCGTGGACTCCGCCATCGTCTGCGACACTGTCGGCGTGCCGAAGATCAGGAAGGTGTACTGGTTGAAGTATTCGACGTCGTAGAGCGAGTAGGTGCTGCGCAGGGACAGCGCCAGCTGATCGGTGATCTTGTAGTCCACGCTGAGGTTGGCCGCCTTGCGGCTGGTCAGCTTGGGGCCCGGACGCCACATGACCTGGTAGGGAATGACCCGGCCGCTGGCCAGGTACGACCAGTCGGTCTGGATGCGGTCCTGCTGGACATAGTTGGCGTTGTAGCTGGCGTTGAACGCCACGCCCAGGCGGCCGTCCAGGAAGACGTCGGCATAGCCGATCTGGGCCGACGGGAAGAGACGCGCATGCTTCTTGTCGTCGGGCAGATAGGCCTTCGATAGACCGGAGTCGGACGTGCCGACGCCGCCCAGCTGGAAGCGCAGCAGGCGGCTGTTGCGCTGGAAGGCGTACTTGCTGCGCAGGTTGATGGCGCCGCCGGGAGAGTCGGCGTCCATGCTGGCCTGCAGGGTGTTGTTCAGCTCGATCGAGTCGACGCCGGTGATCGACATCTGTTCGAACGAGTTCTGGCGGCCGTTGTTGTTGTTGGAGGTGGCGGTCGCCATGCGGGCGCCGTCGGTGGTGAAGGTCGAATATTTCGGGTCCAGGCCGCCGATCCGCACGGCGGTGGCGTCCACCTCGGTGTAGTCCAGCGAGATGCCCGGCATGTTCTTCATGAACTCGCCGACGTCGCCCATGGTCAGGGCGCCGAAATTGTCCGCGGCGACGACGGTCTTGGCGTTGGTCGAGGCGCGGCGCTCCATGATGGCGCTGGCCTGGCCCTCGCGCCGGGCGACGATGGTGACCGCCTCCACCTCGCCGTCCTTGGCGGCGTAGGTCAGCGGCGCGAGCGCGATGTCCAGCGTCGCCGCCTGCCCCGCGCCAACGCTGGCGACAGACCTGGACTCCTGCAGGCCGGTATATTTGACCACGACGGTGACCTCGCCGCTGGGCACGCCGGTGAGCCGGAAATCGCCGCCGTCCTCGGAAAAGGCGACGATCGTCGTGCCCTCGACGCGGATCTCGGCGTTGCGCACGTACTCGCCGGTCGCGGCGTTCAGGATGCGGCCGCGCACGACGCCGGCGCCGGTCTGGGACGGCGTCCCGTTCGACGCGCCGGGACCGGACGATCGCAGGGTGATGATCTGGCCGTCATCGGAATCGATCCGCAGCGGCGTGCCGGCGATCAGGAGGCGAAGCGCCGCCCGCACGTCCATGCGGCCCTTGACGGCCGGCGTCCGGAGACCTTCGAGATGCCGCGCCGACGCCACGATCTGCACCTGCCCCTGGCGGGCCAGCTCGGGAATGGCGCGAACCGCGGGCTGGGCCGGGATGTCGAAGATCCGGTCCTGGGCCATGGCCGGCGCGGCGGTGGCGAGCGCAATGACGGCGGCCCCGCAGGCGAGGACGGAATGGCGAGAGTTCATGGACAGGCGGCCCCCAGTCGCCGCGTGGGTCGCGACGTTCGCGGTTGAGAGCCGTCAGCCGGTGGCTTCCGCTATCGTGTTACAAAAACTTCTTGGAGCGCCCCGGTCAGTGAGCCCCCGCGCCACGGGGCGCGCCGCGGGTCAGGACGACGTCGCCGCCCTCCTGTTCGACCTTCGCGTCGAACACACGGGCGATGGCGCGGCTGAAGCCGGCCGGATCGTTGGCGGCGAACAGGCCGGTCACCGGCTCGCGCGCCAGGGCCGGATCGCGGATCTGGATCCGGGTGTCGCTGTAGCGGGCGAAGGCCGCCGCCGCCTGGTCCAGGGATTCCCCTTCGAACGCCAGCTTGCCGTCGCGCCAGGCCAGCTCGCGGGTGACCGCCTCCGGCCCGACCGGCCGCGGGCGCTCGGCCGGACCGGACAGCGCCAGCTGGGTGTTGGCCTTCAGCGCCACGCCGTTCGCGGTGGGCGAGGCCGCTACATCGACCTGGCCCTGGTTCACCAGGACGTCGACGGGATCCGCATCGAGCTTGCGGACCCGGAAGCCCGCCTGCGCGGTGCTCAGGCGGCGGCCGTCCACCTCGACGACGAACGGCCGCTTCTCGTCGCGCGCCACGGAAAAATAGGCCTCGCCCTCGAGCAGGGTGACCAAGCGCTCGCCCTGGCTGTACCGGACCCGGATCCGGGTCTCGGTGTTCAGCAGCACGGTCGAGCCGTCCTTGAGCGGCGCCAGGCGGATCTCGCCCCGCTCGGTGCTGATGACGGCTCCGGCGGCCGGCAGGCCGACGCCCAGGGCGGTCACGGCGACGGCGGCGGCCGCGCCGCCCGTCCAGGTCAACGCCTGGCGGCGGGACAGACCCGCGAACCGCGACCGCCTGGACTCGAGAGGCGCCTCGAACGCGACCGGGTCGAAACCAGGCCCCAGCGCCTGGGCGGACTCGCTCATCAGCGACAGCGCCCGCGCGCGCAGCAGCGCGCCCCTGCGCCGCGGATCGCCCCGCAGCCAGGCCTGGAAGGCGTCTTCCCCCTCGGGAGTCAGCGGCCCGCGATCCAGCCGCGCCGTCCAGTCGGACGCCGCCTGATCAATGTCTCGACTGGTTTCTCGCTCGGCCATCTATCGAGGCGATCTCCGCTTCCAGGGTCCTAGAGGTTTGGGGCCGCCTGTTTCCGCCACGGCCGAACCAATCAATCAAGAAGAGGATGCCGCGGGAAATATGCGTTTCGACCGTATTCTCCGATATCCGCATGCGGGCGGCGATCTCCCGCTGCGGCATGTCCCGCACCCGGCGCAGGACGAAGGCCTCGCGGGTTTTCAGCGGCATGGCCGCGATCGCGCGGGCCAGCTGGCGCAGTTCGTCCCGGTCGATCGCATACTGCTCGGGCGAGGCCGCGGTCTCGGGCTGCTCCAGCCGTTCCAGGTCGTCGACGGTGTGGATCGGAACGATGCGCGCGCGGCGGACATGACGCATGATCACCGAGCGCGCGACCTGGAACAGATAGGCGCGCGGATGACGGATGGCGTCCACGGTCTCCAGCTCGGCCAGGATGGTGTAGGATTCCTGGATGACGTCGTCGGGGTCGACGCCCGCCGGCGCGGCGCGCGACAGCCAACCCCTAAGGGCCGGCTCGTGCGGCAGGATGTTCCGCAGGAACCATCGCGTTCTTTCCCTGTCGGCGGCGCTCATCCGTTATCCGCTGGCTGGAGACTGGGTCACCGCGGAGCGGTCCAGCGCCGTGCCTAGCGGCCAATTGTGACACTCAGGCCTTCGTGCACGCGGCCCGCGGGGTCATGCGCCAAGCTCAACCCAAGATCACACCTCGAGCACTTATGCCGCGATCGAGCCTATCGCCCTCGCGTTCAGTTCTCGGCCGTCACAGCGACTCCGAGATACGCGGTCGATCGCCGCCGTCTACGCCTCGATGGCGGCGGCGAGACGGTCGCCGGGATTACGGTGACAGTGCACCAAATTCTCCCCTCGGCTTCCGCCCTCGCTTGCCGGGGGCGAGCGGGCGGCCGGTCAGGGCTTCGAGGCGGGCGATGAAGGCCTCGCCGCCCACCGGCCGCCCGATGGTCTCGGCCCGACGCAGCCCCCGGGACAGCGCTTCGTCCTCGCCGTCGGCGATCATCGCGGCGAAATCGGGATAGCGCGACAGCACCGGCGCGGTCCGCGTTAGGCCGTCGCCGCGCTCGGGATCCAGGCAGGCGTGCAGGCTGGACCAACGCCAATCAGCCGCCCGCTCGACCAGGCGCGCCCGCACCGGGTTCAGCGCCACGTAGCGCAGCGCCGCGCCCAGGTGCGCCTCGTCCATGGCCACGCAGCCGAAGCGACCCTGCCAGAAATGTCCGGTGCGCTGGTCTCGCGCATGGATGGCGCCGGCGTAGCGGCGATGGACCAGCGCCAGGCAGCGGCGCAGGCCGTCGGGATCGGAGGGGACCAGGATCAGGTGGACATGGTTGGGCATCAGCACCCAGCCCCACACCTCGACGCCGGCCTTGACGGCGTTCTCGGCCAGCAGATCGCGGTACAATTGGTAGTCCGCGTCGCTGAAGAACGTCTGCGCCCGGCCGTTGCCACGCTGGGTGACGTGGTGAGGAACCCCTTCGAAGACAGTGCGAGCCAGACGCGCCATGCCGCGACGCTGGCATGACGGGGTGAGGAGAGTCAAATTAGTGCACTGTCACCGTAATTCCATCCCCATATCCGATGGGGTCGGCTTGGAGAGACAGATCCCCCCCGACGCGGCCCCGTCGTAGATCGGGCGATTTTCCTTATGCCACTTGGCCCCACGGCGGCTCACACGGGCGAGGTTTGCCCGGAGCGCCGATTTGGCCCTTGAGGCGGTTTTGGCGGCGCATGAGAGCGCGCGGACATCGCCGACGACAGCCCCAAACCCATCACCGTGCGAAATGCTAAGCGCCTACCTCCCCTCACCGGCAATTCTTTTTGCAAGCTTCGTCACGCGAGAGCGCGCACGGACTTTCGCTCCATCGAGCCAAGTTACTCGAAGCTGCCACAAGCGCGACCAATCGTTGGGCAATGCATTTAACCGAACAGATAGTTGATCTATTTCGCCGTACAAACCGAGCGTGGAAAAATGAAAATCCACATCCCACTCAGCTTTACGCGCAACAGCATCATCGGCGAAATGTACGTGGATTATCCGGTAATCTTTCTGCTCATGATAGACACTGCCAAACGATATTGATTCATCCCAATCATATCTAGGACAAATTACACTTCGTTGTTTTTCGGCCATTTTCAGGAAATACTCCCGAACGGACAATCTCAATTCAAATTCTATATTCATGTCATCACCGGCAATTACTCGTTAATAAACAATATTGTGACCGGAATTTATCTGTATATCTACCCTATTGGGGTAATCATCAGTGTAGGTGGAGAAATTATACGGCCCTGAATACCCTCCGGCTGCAGCTATATTCCCAGCCTTCGCGATGGCAGCAGTAGACGCAGGGCCAAAGTGTATAGCATCTCGAGCGGTTAAGCGTTCATTCAATTCTATGATGGCGCTATCAACTTGACCAACCGTCACTGGTTTTTGCTGAGAAATAGTTTTGCTCAACATACCACCAGGATAATCTTTCATCTTTGGACCTTGGATCTGCACCGTCACAGAATATGGATCCTTTCTGCGCGTACGCGCTGCTGCAGCGGCGTCAGCTTTGGCCCGACGCGCTTGATTTGCCTTGCTTTTCCAACCAATTGATGAGTTGGCGGGGTTACTTGTCGCGGTTGGCGTGTGGCACATACCACAGATTGGGTTCGCCCCCTTAGATCCACTTTCGGGAGCCTCCCAAACCGTACAGAAGAGACACTGCTCAAGTCCGGTTGGATCGCTCCGATTCAGCGGGTCATTATCGACATAGGCGTACCAGTTGAGCCCATCCCCGTACCCGATGGGGTCGGTTTGGAGAAACCGCCCCAGGGTCGGAGAATAGGCCCGGGCCTTGTAGTGGTACAGCCCCACCTCCGGCAGCCAGATCTGGCCGGTGTATTGGAAGCGGCCGACATTGCTGGCGGCGGGAACGCCGTACTCGTCATAGGTGTTGGTGGCGATCGACGCGCCCGCCGCGCTGGTCACCGCGACGATGGAGCCCTGCGGGTCGGCCAGCAGCCAGCGGCGATCGGCGACGCCGGAGCCCTCGTACCAGGCGATCGGCGCGTCGGTTCCCGGACCAGGCACGTAGCGGCGCTGGATCGCGCCCGTCGCGCCGTCCAGCTCGGCGACCAGATCGGATCCGGAATAGATGAAGGCCGTCGCCCCGGCGCTCGTCGAAACCCGCCACAGCCGTCCCGTCGGCTCGTAGGCCAGGGTCACGCCGGCGGTGGTTTCCCCGATCAGGTTGCTCATCGCATCATAGGCGTAGCCGTGGCCGCCATCGCTGGCCAGATTGCCGCGCAGACCATAGCTGATCGCCGTTCCCGCCACCGAGGTCAGCTGGTTCAGGCCGTTGACGCCGTAGGCCTTGCTGGCTTGAGCCCCGCCCCACTCGTAGAGGCTGTTGCCGGCCGTACGGGTCTTGACCTGGTTGGCGGCGTTATAGGCGAAGGTCCAGGTCTGGTCCTGAGCCGTGCCGGACAGGTCAAAGGACATGGCTCCGAGCCGGGAGGCGGCGTCATAGCCGTAGCTGCGAGCGACCGCCGGCGCGCCCAGGCCGGACCAGCCATAGGTCCGGCGCCCCAGATCATCATAGGCATAGGCCGAGATCCGGGTCGCGCCGTTCTCGTAGATGTTCGCGATCTCGCCCGAAGCGTAATAGTCGTAGGTAACATAGAACCCGTCCCACCAGGTCATCCGCGTTCGGCGGCCGGCCAGGTCGTACTGGTAGGTCAGCGGGTGGCCATAGGTGTCTTCGCCGGTCATCCGGCCCAGGGCGTCGTAGGTCGCCGTGGTCGCGCCGCCGCCATAGGTCGCCGAGGTCCGCCGACCCAGGTTGTCATAGGCGTAGGCCTCGCCGCGCAGCCCGTTCTGGACCCGGTTCAGGGCGTCGTAGGTGAAGCTGTAGGTCGCGTTGTCGCGCTGACGCCAGCTGGTGCGGTTGCCGGCGGCGTCGTAGCCGTACTGGTTGTAGTCGGCGGTCGAGCTGACCCCGGCCGAGGCCGGATCGGGGAAGCGTTCCTTCACCAGCCGGTCGAAGGCGTCGTATTCGTAGGTGGTCAGGTTGCCCTTGCCGTCGGCGACCGTCTGTTCCTTGCCGTTGCCGGTGTAGGTGACGACCTTCTCGACGCGAATTCCGCCCAGTTCGGGATCCGTGCCATAGCCGCTGGTGATCTTGGTCACACGATCGGCGGCGTCGTACTCGGTATAGGTCACGCGGTCGTTGCCGTCGGCCCCGCCCAGGATCGGGGTGCAGGCCGAAGCCGGCTGGGTCGCCGTCGGATTCATCCGGACCGTGCTGCAGATCAGGCGGTTGGCCGCGTCGTAGGCGTACTGGGTCAGGGCCTGGGTCACGCCGCCGACCACCAGACTGTCGGAGATCTTGCGGCCCGCGACGTCGTAGCCGGTGGTCATCTTCCGCAGGGGCGAGAAGGTCGCCATGCCGGTGTCGGACTGGTTGGTGGCCGTGCCGGTCTCGACCGAAGTCACCTGGCCGTCGTCGGCGTAGGTCGTCCGGGTGGCCCGGTAGAGCAAGGCCCCGGCCCCGTCCGGATCGGGGTTGATCGTCCCGATGACCTCCCGATCGGCGTTGTAGTAGTTGCGCGTGACGTCGGCCGCCCCCGCCAGCGGCCCGTCCACGGTCTCGACGTCGCCGTTGGGGCCATAGGTCATCGTGGTCGTGGCGGTGAGCGCCCCATCGCCGGAGCCGCTCGACATCGCCACGGGCAGCAGGTTGCTCGCCGTCGAGGCGGCGCCGGCCTGGTAGGCGATCGTCGACTTGATCTCGTCGGCCGCGCCGACGCAGGGCGCGGGCGTCGCCCCGTTGGCCGGTCCCTGGGTGGCGCATTGCGAGGTTCCGGTCGGCAGATAGATCGGCCGCGCGTCCTGGACGAGGGCGCCGGCCCCGTTCTTGTACCAGGCGTAGAACGGTGCGTAGGTCGTGCGGACCTGGGGCTGGACCGCGCCGGCCGTCGGCGACGGCGACGTCGCGGTCAGGACGCCGCCGTGCGCGGGGTCGTAGGTGTAGGCTGTGACGCCGCCGCGCGCGTCGGTGACGGTGGTCGGCTGGTTGCAGATCCGGAAATTGCTGGCGTCGCAGGTCGCCGGATAGGTCGCGGTCATGACGACGATCGGCGACGCGCCCGAGTTCACCTTCGGGCCCTGCGTAACGGTGGTGATGTTGCCGCGGGCGTCGAAGCCGTAGCTGGTGCTGTTGTAGTCCGTCAGCCGCGAGATCGAGGACAGGCGGAAATTGGTATAGCCGTATTGCGTGGCGTTCTCGACGCCATTGGAGACGGTGTGCAGCCGGCTAACCCGGTGATGGGTCGCCAGATCGACCAGGGTCGAGCGGCTGGTCACGGTGCGCGTGTGGCCCAGCGGGTCGGTGACCGTGGTGGCGCTGTTGGTGATCGTCTGGTTCGGCGCGGCCGGGAAGCCGTTCTTGTAGGCGTCGGGAATGGCGTAGGTGTAGATCCCCGCGTCGGTGGTGACCTGCTCCACCATCTGGCTTTCGCCGTTGTAGTAGACCAGCACGTCCTGGCCGCTGGCCCGGCCCGGCCGGCGGATGCCGGTGAGAATGCCGTTGGTGAAGATGTACGTCGTCACGCGACCCAGCGCGTCGGTCACGGTTTTGGTGGCGCCGCTGCTTGCGAACGTCAGGCTGGGCCAGGTGCGCGAATAGGTGCAGGCCAGCGCCGTCGGCGCGCAGGCGTCGATGGCGTTGTTGAGCGCCGTGACCTTGGTCACATTGCGCCATGGGCCGGTGGCGAGATCCGCCGCGTAGTCGTAGTGAAGCTGATAGCCGTCGCTGCTGTTGACGGATTGCAGTCGGATCCCGCCATACGCCACGTCGATGTCCGGAATGAAGGCGTAGGTGAAGTCGATCGTGCGCCCGTTGGGCGACACGATCTTGACGATCGAACCGAGGTTGTTGACCACGCCCAAGGCATAGGTCGGGTAGGCGGTCGAGTAGGTCGCCACCGTGCCGTCAAGCAGCGTCAGCGTGAACGTTCCGCCGCCCATGACCAGGGTGGCGGTGTTGCCCTCGACGGCGGCGAAGGTGTCGCCGGTTCGCTTGAAGGGGAAAGCCTGCCCCATCATGGTGACGGTGTACCAGGGATCGCCGGTCAAGGTGGAAGTGGCCACCATGCCGTTGGTGCTTTCGCTCCACGCCGTGATCGACCCTGAGTCGTAGCTCTGCGAATAGCTGAGCCCGCCCTTGGGGCCGATCGAGACGGTCGGCGTCGTCGCCGTCATCGAGCCGCTCAGCAGGTTCACCCCGTTGCCGTCGATCGGGTTGTAGGTCTCGGGCGGCTTGATCGGTCCCGCCTGGGCGCGGGCTTCATGGCCGGCGCAAAGGCCGACCACGATCGAGAAGCTCGCCAGCAGCAGGCCGCGCAACGGACGGAGGAGACACGCGCGGATCATGGCTGAACACCCCAATACTCGGTTTCGACGGTGACTTCGATCGTCGAGGATGCGCTGCCTCCGTGTCCGTTGGAGACGGTGTAGGTCAGGGTGACGATCTTGTTGAAGCGGGTGGCGACCGTGGGCGCCTTGTAGCTGATCTGCGTTCCGCCATTGATGACCGACCACGAGCCCCCGCCGTTGGAGCTGACGCCGGTGATCGTCAGCGGGTAGCCGCTGGGATCGCTGTCGTTGACGAGCGGCGAAATCACTACGGTGTTGCGTGAATAGACCCCCTCTACGTCTGGCTGCGGCGTTGGCGACGGCGCCGCGGGCGGCGCGGCGACGTTGACCGACACGGTCGCGACCCCGCTGTAACCGCCCGCATTGCTGACGATGTACTGGAAGCTGTCGGGGCCTGAATAACCGGCGCTCGGCAGATAGGTCGCGTACGAGCCGTGATTGGTCGCCGTGCCATGGGCCGGGTTGGCGTAGATCGACGCATTGTTGACGACGCCGGTGGTGGCGTAGGCGATATCCGTAGCCGTGTTGTAGGCGACATTGGCCGACACGTTCGCGGCCGTCGGCGGCGGCGGCGCCACGATGTCGACGGTGATCGTGCCGGGCGCGCTCGTCCCCCCGGGACCCGAGGCGGTGTAGGTGAAGGTGTCCAGACCGGTATAGCCGGGCTGGTGCATGTAGCTGATGGTCGAACCGCTGACGGTCGCGGAGCCCTTGGTCCCTTGGCTGTTGATCGCCAGGCTGTTGTAGTAGCCGCTGACGGCCGGCGTGATCGTCGCGGGCGTGCCCCACGGCGTGCTGACCGAGACATTCGGCGCCGTGGGCGGCGGCGGCCGGGGCACGTTGACGCTGACGGTCGCCGCCGCGCTGGTCCCGCCGGGACCGGTGGCGGTGTAGGTGAAGCTGTCGGCGCCGTAATAGCCGCTGGTCGGCGTATAGGTCGCCGTCGTGCCCGAGATCGAGGCCGAACCGTGCGACGGACCGCTGGCCACCGCCAGCGAGCTGTAGACGCCGCTGGGCGACAGAGCGACCGATCCGCTGCCGTTGTAGGCGGCGCTCAGCGCGGTGTTGGCGACCGTCGGCGCGGCCGGCGCGCCGGTGGTCACGGTGAAGGTGCGCGACGGCGAATTGCCGAACGGGCTGGTCCCGTGGAAGGTCCAACTGTCGGCCCCGATCCAGCCCGCCTGAGGCGTGTAGGTCGACTGGCTCCCAACGCCATTGACATAGGTCGGCGCCGAGACGCTGCCATGGGCCGGCTGGCTGTCGAGGGCGGCGACGGCGTAGTCGCCGCCGACCGGATAGGTGATGGTCACCGGCATGTTGTAGGCGCTTGAGGCCGAGCCGTTGCTGGCGGCCGGCGCGGCGCCATTGGCGATGTTGATGCTCATGGTGCGGGTCGGCGAGGCGCCGCCGGGCCCGGTCGCGTGATAGGTGAAGCTGTCGGCCCCGTAGTTGGGCCAGGTCGCCGTATAGGTGAAGGTCGTTCCCGAGGTCGACACCGAGCCCTTGGCCGGATTGCTGTCGATGACCAGGCCGGTGGCCACGCCCGTGACCGGGGCGGCCAGGCTGGCGGCGCTGTTGTAGGCGACGTTCAGCGTTCCGTTGTTGGCGCCCGGCGCCGGCGGATTGGCGATGGTGACGCCGATGGTCTGGACCGCCGAGTTCCCGCCCGGTCCGACCGCGTGATAGGTGAAGCTGTCGGTCCCATAGTTGGATCCCGAGGCGGTGTAGGTCGCGGTCGTGCCGCTGATCGACACCGAGCCCTTGGTCGGCGCCGTGTCGACGGCCGCGCCGGTGAACTGCCCCGAGACCGGCAGGGCCAGGCTGGCCGAGCCGCCGAACGGCACGCTGAGCGAGCCGGCCGCCGCCCCCGGCGGCGGATAGCTGACGCCCACCGCGGTGCGGTTTCCCGCCGCGTCATAGGTGTAGGCTACGGTGTTGCCGGACCGGACGACGGTCTTGACCTGACCCTGGTCGTCGTAGGTGTAGGTCGTCGTGACCTGGGCCGACGACGAGGACGCCAGGCTCGCGGCGGCGAGCCAGGCCCAAGCGATCGCCAAGCGCGACCGCACCACAAAAGCCACTGAAACGCCCCCACTCGAATTCCCAACGGACCTTGACCGTATGGTGGCCTTCGGAGCGGCGCAACCAGGGCGAGTTGAAATTTATGCGATAGTGTTCAGTTTCGTGCAGCCTGCTTTAGTTCGGTCACGCCTGATAGCAGGCTCGCCGTCATCAGGCCGATCAGCCCCGCCCCGCAGGACGATCACCACCCTGAACGGGCGAAACGGATGCTGCTGGGGCTCGATCGCGGCGTGGGCCGGCCGGAGGCTTTCGAAGAACACCTCCGCATTATGCATGTGGTTGTGTAAGTCCGTCGAACTACGAATCCTCCTTCGACAAGAACGAAGGCCGAATATTATCCGGGACTATTCCGGGACTTCGAGTCCCGAACGACCCGATTTGTTCCCTTTCCGCGCCTCGTCGCGGCCGGCGACATATGGCATCAAGACATTGCTTTATAAGGGGGTTTTTTGGCGCGCAGATACGGATGCTGCGGAAAACTATGAATGGCTGCTGGCGATCTAGACGGACCGGACGGCCTGGGAGGATGGCGGACTTAAGCCGGCGCTTCGTAGATGACGAACCTAGCGACCTTCGTGGAGGACATTGAGCGCCAGCCTCCCGAGCACGACCCCTGCAACCGCGCATCGTGTCTCCACGACGCCCGTCAGATCAAATGAAGTCACCGTGCGAACCGACCAACGACCAACTTGTGTCCACCGAACCATCGATGAGCACGTTCGGCGTGAAGCTCGATCCCGTCGACTGCCAGATTGTGAACACGCCGTCTTGGTTGCGCCATAGAAGGTCGTCCAAGCCGTCATGGTTGAAGTCGCCCGCACCTTCGATCGTCCATCTCGGATCCACCCCCCCATCGACATAGACGTTCTGCGTGAAGTCACCGACGGTGGTTCCGGCCTGCCACTCCGTGAAGACGCCGCTGGAATGGCGCCAAATGATGTCGTCCCGACCATCGCCATTGAAGTCGCCTAAGGCCGCTAACGACCAGTCGCTGGAAACCGACGCGTTCGTACTGGCTGGCGACAGCGCGCCGGTGGCCGCCGACCAGATGGCGAACGCGCCGTCGGCGTCGCGCCAGATCAACTCGTCTCCGGCGGTCTGGTCGAAGTTTCCGGCGCCGACCAGCTTCAGGTCGGAATCGACCCCATTACGAACCGCGACGTTCCGCTCGAAGCCCGTCCCGGTCGAGCGCCATTCGGTGATGGTCCCGCCGGCTTGCCATATCAGGTCGGCCCTGCCGTCGTTGTCGAAGTCGCCGGTGGCGGCCAGGGTCCAGGCGCTGGAGACCGAGGAATCCACCAAGGTGTTGGGTGCGAACCCCTGGCCGGTCGAGCTCCAGATCGTGAACGTCCCGCTGGCGTTGCGCCACAGGAGGTCGGTGGCGTGGTCGCCGTTGAAGTCTTCCGTTGCTTCGAGCCGCCAGCCCTTGTCGACAGCGCCGGTCACGAAGACATTGGACGTGGTCGCCAGACGGGCGCCGGGCGTGGGGTAGCCAAGAGTCCAGGTCGAAAACGCGCCGTCGGCATGCCGCCACGCCAGGTCGCTGAATCCGTCGCCGTTGAAATCGACGTCGAAATGGTTCGCCGCATGGATCACGGGCGCCAGGAACGTCAAACTCACGCCGCCCTGGCCGTCAGCCGTCGCCCTCAACTGGCCAGTCGAGCTTCCCGCCAGGGTCAGGCTCGCGCCGCCGCCCCAGGCGACCACGCCGCCGTTCTGCGAAAAGGTGAAACCGGTCTCGCTGACGTCGAGAATGTCGATCACGTCGCCGAACCCGAAGTCGAGGATCGTATCGCCCGCCAGCTCCGCGGAGGTCCCGCGGAACACGTCCTCGCCGCCGCCGCCGGACAGCTGATCCGCGCCGGCCCCGCCGCGGATGACGTTGTCCAGGGCGTTGCCGAAGATGATGTCGGCGTTCGAGCCGCCGATCGCGTTTTCGATGGCGGCATGCTCGGCGATCGCCACGTTGCCGACCAGTCCGCCAACGCTGGAGAAGTTGCCGGCCCTCAGGTCGATCGTCTGGACGTTGGCATATCCGGAAAAATCGAACGTATCGACGCCGCCGGCATCCCATACCGCGAAGATCAGCATCGATGAGGCGCTGGTGGCCGAGAACCAGGACCGGCCGGCGGTGGAGTTGAATCCATAGACGGTGTCGCCCGTGCGGGTCGACAGATTGACGCCGTACTCCTGCTGGGCCGCCGAAATATCGTCCAGCATCGGAACCGAGCCGTAGGCGCCGCCGAAATTGGCCCCGGTCACGTCCTCGTCGAAATAACTCATCACCGTGTACTGGGTGGAGTCCTCGTAGTACTCGGCGTCATTGGCGTAGGTGATCGTGGCGCCGCCGTCGGCGTTGTAGTCGCCCGGATGAGTCAGGCCTATCGCATGGCCGATCTCGTGGACCAGGACCAGGGCGCCGTACTTTCCGACGGTTGGATTGGCGTTGTAGTTCAAGGTGCTGTTCACCCAGACGTCGCCAGACGCCGAGGAGGCGGCGGTGTCGCCCGGATAGTTGGCGAACGCGGCCGCGCCGTCCTGGCCGGTGGCGTAGTTGGCGAACAGGATCGCGGCGTTGTTCGAATAGGCCTGATCGCCGCTGGCGCCGCTGCCCACCCGCGTGAACGTGATGTTGGCCACGTCGCTCCAGGCCTGCAGGGCGTATTCGGCCTGTGCGATCTGGACGGCGTTGAAGCGTGTGAAGCCGCCGGTGTCCTCGGGCATCGGCGCCGGCGCGGTCGAGCGAAAGGCGTAGGTGACGGTGAACGCGACGCCCAAGGCGCTGGACCAGCCGGGCTCGCCGCCAACCAAGTGCAGGCCCGCCTGAGCGATGGTCAGGCTGGGCTTGCCATTCACCGTCGCGCCTTGGCGTTGGTCGGCGTTCAGGAAGCCTTGGCTTTCGGTCTCGCCTCCGATCGCGAGAAGCGTTTCATCGTTGCCGTCAAGATCAAGCATGCTGAATTCTAGCCATCCAAGCCAACGGGGCAAGATCGTGTAACGTGTTCGATCCATGTGGCTACCGGGCGTGGGCTGTTACATCGCCGGCCGAATTGCTGCGACGAGGACCTCCCTCGTCATCGACGGCGCGCCATGGACGGTCGCTATATACACCCAAGTCGAGAAGGCGTTGTCAGGTTAGAGCCACGGTCAGCGATCATCGTCTGACGACTCTGTCTCAGACCGCGGCTGCTGCGTCCCAGATGCGCATGGCTTCGCCGCGGAATTGGCGAAGGGTTTGGCGGCGGATCAAGTGAAGTTGGGTGTAGAAAGTATTGTAGACCGCCGCGTGGGTAGTGAGGAAACGCTGGGCGGAGGCCTGGGACTTGAACCCTTGCATCTTCCGTTCTCGGCGGCGGATCGGCAGGTGTGAGTTTTCCGCCCGATTGTTCTCGCGTAATCGACCGGGACGGTGGAGGTCGGTCAACTCCAGCTCCTTCAGAGCGGCGGCATAGGAGCCAAGGCCGTCTGTCGTGATGGATTCGGGCCCAATGGGCTGATTTCGCAGCAGACGCTTGAGCAGTTTCAGGGCGGCGTTCGTATCACGCCGACGCTGCATCACGAGATCAAGAACCTCGCCCTCGTCGTCAACGGCGCGCCACAGGTACGTACGGCGTCCGCCGACCGAACAGACCATCTCGTCCAGATGCCATCGTGGCGAGGGCTTGGGCCGCTGTCGTTTCAAGTTCCTGGCGATCCGCGGGCCAAACTTGATCGTCCAGCAACGAATGGTCTCGTAGCTGACCTCGATCCCACGTTGGGCCAGCAGTTCCTCGACGTCGCGGAAGCTCAGGGTGAAGCGAAAGTAGAGCCACACCGCGTGGCGGATGACCTCCGCTGGGAACCGATGACGTTTGAAGGACAAGGCGCGCATGGCGCGCTCCCTGCCCGCCTCGTCAGGCTGCGTCTAGCCCGGGACACACGATGGCGCGGTTAGGCTGACAACACCTGCCGAGTAGCGCCCTTAAAAATCGGCGTTCCGATTAGTATAGAGAAGTCAAAGCGTTACGAGCACCGAGAGGTGCGTATGGTGTAGTGCCGATTTAAGGGGATTTTGGCGCTGATTTGACCGCCAAAAAACCCTCTTAAGGGGGTCCATAACCAACCGATCGCGGCACGCGAGCGGAAACGCCAGCGACATGACAGATAATTACATAAAATTACGGATTATCGATAACATCTGTACAGATAATTACACTTCATCGACTGATTATCGACAAAGCCACGGCGCTAACAGAGCCGCTCGCGGAGCGCGCCACCACGGGGCGCCGTAGCGAGCAATCGGAGCAGAAAATTACAGGCACCATTCAGCACGTCGACCAACGGATTGAGATTGGGGTCGATCGTGACAAACAGCGCGCTTCGATCAGTTGCCCATTTCGGCAGCGGCCTCACCCATCTCCAACGGGTTGAGTTCAGAGGATGTTCTTTCGCATATCGCAAAAATCACTTGCTCACAAACGTATAACTTCCATCTCTATATCTAAAGACACCCCCACCAGCCCAACCATCACCAGATGCGCGAACCAAATAGTCTTGATTTTCATCGAGATTATTCGCCGGAATCAAAACACGGAAACCATTCGGAAGCCTTCCATATTCTAAACTCGATAGAGTTATGCACTTTGGGGCCGAAGAAATAGACCAAACAACCTCGGCCCGATCAACGAATGCTCGCCTTACACTTATCGAGGTAAAGCATGGCAGTTTACTTGAAAACAATTGGTTATTTTCGAAGGAAAATATCGGGCGTCCGGAATGTCCAGATATTTTCACGTCAACACCGCGCTCGCACCCAGACAACGCCAAGAAGGTCATCGCAAGCAACGACCAACTCACAACACCGCACATTGATTTCAAAACGTTTGCCCTCATCGACCGTAAGATCATTTCGCTGAACACCCCCCCTGGTCCTCAGCGCGCAGACAACTGCGCACATGTTCTAGTTCTGTCGCCCTCGGAGCATCCCCAGAGTCCCTTTTCGCCACAGAGTCCCCCACGACTTGAGCTTGCTGCTCATAATGCAGCGAGCCGAAATCCGTTTCCCCGGTCACACTCTGTATATCGTATGGGTCTAACCCTTTTGACTGCATACCCAAGGAGTCTTCCGCAATCTTCGTGGGGCCAAGCAGGAAGCCAATAACGTTCTTATACTGCCAAATATGTGTGGTTTCATGAGAAATTAATTCTCGCGGATTCATCGGCAAGCTTCCATTATCAACCGACATATCTGCACTGTAATAATTTGGCCTGACATAAATTGTATGACCAAGAGTAATAGCCGGTGTGCCACCAGCAAAGGCAGCCTTCGCTATCAAATTAAGACCAGAACCAGATTTAATATCGACCTTACTATATGGCACATTCGAACCGAATATCGATCTCAGGAGACTGAGTTCGCCCTTCGTGTAGGGGCGCAGCCCGGTGGGATCGGTCCGATTCAGCGGGTCATTGCCAACGTAGGCGTACCAGTTGAGACCTGCATTGTAGCCCGAGGGGTCGGTTTGTAGAAACCGCCCCAGGGTGGGAGAATAGGCCCGGGCCTTGTAGTGGTACAGCCCCGCCTCCGGCAGCCAGATCTGGCCGGTGTATTGGAAACGGCCGACATTGCCGGCGGCGGGGACGCCGTATTCGTCATAGGTGTTGGTCCAGGCGGCGACGCCCGCGGCGTTGGCCACCGCCACGATCGAGCCTTGCGGATCGGCCAGCAGCCAGCGGCGGTCGGCGACGCCGGCGCCCTCGTACCAGGCGACCGGCGCATCGGTCCCGGGGCCGGGCACGTAGCGGCGCAGCAGGGTCGCGCCGTTGTACTCGGCCACTAGGTCCGAACCCGAATAGAGGAACCGCGTCGCGGCCCCGCCGCTGGCCACCGACCACAGGCGGCCCATAGGCTCGTAGACCAGGCCGGCCGTTCCGGCCGAGGTCAGGTTGTTGAGCAGGTCGTAGCCGTAGGCCGTGGCGCCGTCGTTGCGCAGGTTGCCGCGGCCGTCATAGGCGACCGCCGTCCCCGCCACCGTGGCGTACTGGTTCAGGCCGTTGACGGTGTAGGCCTTGCTGGACTGGCTCCCGCTCCACTCGTAGAGGCTGTTCGTGGCGGTGCGGGTCTTGATCTGGCCGGCGGCGTTGTAGGCGAAGGTCCAGGTCTGGTCCTGGGCCGTTCCGGCCTGGTCGAGCACCAGGCTCGAAAGCCGGGACGCGGCGTCATAGCCGTAGTCTTCGGAGACGGCCTGAGCGCCGACGCCTTGCCAGGCGTAGTCGCGGCGACCCAGATCGTCATAGGCGTAGGCCGCGATCCGGGTGACGCCCTGTTCGTAGATCCCGGTCATCGCCCCCGACGCATCGTAGCCGTAGGTGACGTAAAAGGCCGGAGCGCTGTCCGGCCAGGTGATCTTGGTGCGGCGGCCAGCCGGGTCGTACTCATACGACATGGTCAGGCCGTTGGTGGTCTCGCCGGTCATCCGGCCCAGGGCGTCATAGGTCGCCGTGGTCGCGCCGCCGCCATAGGTCGCCGAGGTCCGCCGGCCCAGATTGTCGTAGCCGTAGGCCTCGCCGCGCAGCCCGTTCTGGACCCGGTTCAGGGCGTCATAGGTGAAGGTGACGACCGAGCAGTCGAGAGCGGCGGTGGAGTCGCGGCGCCGCCAGGTCTTGCGATTGCCGGCCTCATCGTAGCAGTAGCCGTCATAGTCGGTGGTCGAGGATCCGCCGCCCGAGGCGTTGGGATAGCGAACCTTGGCCAGCCGGTCCAAGCCGTCGTACTCGTAGGTCGTCAGGTTGCCCTTGCCGTCGGCGACCGTCTGTTCCTGGCTGTTGGCCGTGTAGGTCACGGCCTTCTCGACGCGGGGATCAACGCCGTAGCCCGAGGTCACCTTGGTCAGGCGACCGATGGTGTCGTATTCGCTGTAGGTGATCCGGTCGGGGCCGTCCGCGCCCTGGGCCCCCAAGATGCAGGCGTCCGGCGTCGAGCCGAAGGCGGCCGGGTTCATCCGCACGGTCGAGCAGGTCAGACGGCCCAGGATGTCGAAACCGTAGGCGCTTTGCGCCACCGCCGAACCGTCCGTGCCGTAGGTGGTCTTGAGGACGACTCGCGCCTGGGCGTCGAAGTCGTTGACCGTCCGCGTCAGGTTCTGGAAGCCCGAGGGGAACAGGCTGGGGCTGGTCACCGTGCCCACATAGGCCGTCGAGACCTGGCCGTCGGCGCGATAGTCGGTCTTGCTGGCGCGATAGAGCAGCGGGCCTGAACCGTCCGGATCGGGCGTGACCTGGCCGATCTCCCAGCGGGAGTCGTCATAGTAGGACTGGACGACGTCGCTCGTCCCCGCCAGCGGCCCGTCGACCACGGTCACGTCGCCGCGGTCGTTGTAGGCGTAGGTGGTGGTGGCCGACAGCGAGTTGTCGCCCGCCCGGACGGTCTTGGAGACCAGCCGCACGTTGTTGGGTTGGCTGCCGTCCTCGTAGGCGTATTGGGTGACCGTCTCGTCGGCCGTGCCCACGCAGGCGGGAGCCTCGCCCGTCGCACAGGCGGACATCTTGGTAACGCGCCTGACCGGCGCGCCCGTCACCCAGGCGCCATTGACGATGTAGCGCGCGGTGAACGTGCCGTACTCAAAGCGGATCTGCGGCCGCTTGGTGTTGGGCGCCGTCGGCTGGGTGACGCTGGAGAGCTCGCCCGTGACGGAGTCGTAGCCGTAGTCGGTCTGATTGCCGCGCGCGTCCCGCGTCCAATCGGGCGACTTGCAGTTCTGGCCGCCGGCGAAGGTGGGCCGGCAGCTGTAGCCGGCCCGCTCGACGACCGCCCCGGCAATCGTCGTCGCCTCCGGGTTCACGCCCGCCGGAGTCCCCTTGGGGATATGCCATTTAGCTGTGACGTTCAGGTTGCCGTCCATCACGTACCAGAAACGGTCACCCTCCGGCAGGGTGACTTGCTGGATCTTGCCCGCGCCCGGCTTGCCCTGATCGTCGCCGATATATTGGTAGGTCGTTACTCGCCCTTCGCTGTCGGTGTCGCTGATCACGTGGCCGTTGGAGGTGCGCGACACGACGATCCGCTTCTTGCCCAAGGGATCGGTTGCCGTGGTCGTCAAGAGACCGTCGGTGGGGAGATATTGGGTCCCGACCGACGACCAGGTGTCGACAACGTAGTTGTAGCTGTAGGTCCAGGTCGAAACGCCGTCGGTGAACGAGGTCACCCGCATCTTGCCGTCGTCGGTCGTGGTGTCGACGACGTAGGTGCGCTGGTTGTCTCCCGTCGCGTTGCGGAAGGTGATGGTGAACGGCGCGCCGACCGGCGCGCTGACGGAGCCCGTCAGGCCGCGCCCCCGAGTGATCTCGTCGGCATAGGTCGGGCCCGAGCATTGAGTCGCGTCGCAGCCGCCGTTCTTTAGGTTGGCCGTAACCGGCGCCACATAGGGCGAGAACGCGCCCCCGCTGGACCCGACCATGGCGTAGCCCAGGCTGCTCTCGACCTTCATGTGCGGGTCGAATCCGGTCGTGCGGCTGAAGGTCAGCTTTTCACCAGTCGGATAGGTCAGGCTGGTGATCAGGCCGATCGGCGTGGGGTTGTTGCTGCTCCAGACGCGCTTTTCGAAGGTCGCCACCCGGCCGTCGGCCCCGGTGTAGACGATCTCCGAACCCGAGGAATTGAGGGTGCCAGTGGTTTCGCCCACTCGAATGGAACCGTTCCGAAAGGTCAGGCTCTCGCCTTCCAGGACGATGTTGGTGAAAACGTAGTGACCATCGTCGGAAAGCTGGAGATAGGAGGTCGGCGACGATCGCGTCGTCGTGTCGAAATAGTTGTTGGTGCTGGCCAGGCCGCGGGCCCCCGCGCCGCCGATGCTGTTGACCGTCTCGCTCACCGAATAGCCGCCGGTGATCAGGTTCACCCCGACCGAATCGGTGGCCGAATAGACCGGCGGCCGAAGCTCCGCCGGGTGACCCACGCCGTCGGTCGGATCGGGTTCGACCTGCACATTGGTCACTGGTGCGGCGATATTGGCCTTGGCCGAGGTCGCCCGGGCGGCGTCGCCGTCGCCCTTCTGCGCCGCCTGGCTGTCGGCTGGCGGAGCCTCGACCACCGGAGGCGCGGTCTCCTGTGCCTGGACGGCGCGAACCGACAGGATCGAGGCTGCGCACAGCGAGATGGCGGAGGCGGCAAGGCACGCGCGAACGCGCGACGAGAACATTGAAATCTTCATGGTGGAGCCCCCGCCCTTAATCGTAGTACTCGGTCTCGACGACCACGGTGATCGCCGAGGACGCCGTGCCGGCTTGAGTGAGCGCGCCGCCCTCGCCCAGCACCCGGCGGCCAGAAAACGCCGCCACGCAGCGGCGCGCCAGCTTCGTTGGCCGATTGATTGCTGCGCCCGCCCTCATACCCGGCTGGGCCGGCCCCGCCTGGCCGGCCGCCAACGCTCCGATCGGCACGGCGACCAACGTCGCGCCGGCCACCGCGCTCAACACCAATCGCATCAAAATCCCCACCGAGTCCGATGCTCAAGCTTCTAACAGATACCCGCTCTCGTTGTCTCGCACGCGCTCTCAATTCGTTTGAGGATCGCAGCTTGACCGAGGACTTTTACCTTCGGGCGTCTGACCGCCGATCGCTCATCTCCCAGGCCGAACCGCAGCGGCGGCGACCTGAGCCGAGCGTGGACGCTGGGCGGGACGCAATGACGTGTGTTTCCGTACGACGGGTCGCCGAGGCGACGAAGGAGCGGCTACGCGACGAAGACGGCAAATACCGTCGCGAGCATGTTCGCGCGGTAGCTCAGCGCGTGGAAGTCATCTCGCCAAACGAGATGCGGATCATGGGAAATAGGACCGATTTGCTGAGAACCTTGGCCGCCTCGGCAGGCGAACAATCGGCGGTTCTCGGCGTTCGCATCCTTAAACCGAAGTGGCGCACCCGACACGATTCGAACGTGTGACCTTTGCCTTCGGAGGGCAACGCTCTATCCAGCTGAGCTACGGGTGCTTCCGCCTTGCGGAAGCGCGGTCTTAGCCGAAAGGCCGCGCCGGCGCAAACGGGTCTTTGCCGCTTTCTGGGTCAGCCTTTCGCCAGATAGACGAAGCGGACCACGAACAGCGCCGCCAGGATCAGCAGCAGCCAGTCCCCCTTGCCGATCTTGCCGGTCAGCAGGCGCAGCACCGCGTAGCTGGTGATGCCGAACGCCAGGCCGTTGGCGATCGAGAAGGTCAGGGGGATGGTGATCAGGGTCAGGAAGGCCGGGATCGCCACGGTCGGGTCGGCCCAGTCGACGTCGACGAGACTGCCGACCATCAGCGCGCCCACCAGGATCAGGGCCGGGGCCGTGGCGGCGGCCGGGATCGCCTGGACCAGCGGGGCGAAGAACAGGGTGACCAGGAACAGCAGGCCCACCACCACCGCGGTCAGGCCGGTGCGGCCGCCGGCGGTGACCCCCGAGGCGCTCTCGATATAGCTGACCACCGTCGAGGTGCCGGCCGCGGCCCCGACCATGGTCGCCGCCGAGTCGGCCAGCAGGATGCGGTTCAGGCGTGGGATCGAGCCGTCGGGCGCCTGCAGGCCGGCCTTCTTGGTCACCGCCACCAGGGTGCCGACATTGTCGAACAGGTCGACGAACAGGAAGACGAAGACGATCTCGAGCATGGCCAGGGCCATGCCGCCCTTCAGGCGGAAGGCGCCGGCCACGTCCATCTTGAACGCCGTGGCGGTCAGGTCGGCCAGGCTGGAGGTCCCCGGCGCGATCTTGGCCAGGCCCAGGGCCCAGCCGGCGGCGGTGGCCAGCAGGATGCCGATCAGGATCGCGCCCTTGACCCGCCAGGCCTGCAGCACGGCGATCAGCACCAGGCCCAGGATCGCCACGGCGGCGGTCGGGGTGGTCAGGTCGCCCAGGGCCACGGTGGTGGCCGGGCTGGCGACGATGATCCCCGCTTCCTTGAGGCCGATGAAGGCGATGAACAGCCCCACCCCGGCGGCCACGGCCGAGAACAGCGGCTTGGGGATGGCCGCGACGATCATTTGGCGCACGCCCACCAGGGTCAGGACCAGGAAGGCCACGCCCGACAGGAAGACGCAGCCCAGGGCCGTCTCCCACGGCACGCCCATGCCCTTGACCACGGTGTAGGTGAAATAGGCGTTCAGCCCCATGCCGGGGGCCAGGGCCAGCGGATAGTTGGCGATCAGCCCCATCAGGATCGAGCCGAAGCCGGCCGCCAGGCAGGTGGCGGCGGCCACGGCGGCCACCGGCATGCCGGCCTGGCCCAGGATCGCCGGATTGACCACCACGATATAGGCCATGGTCATGAAGGTTGTGACGCCGGCCAGCACCTCGGTGCGGACATCGGTTCCCTGGGCCTTGAGGCCGAAGAGTCGTTCGAGCATGGCTTAGCGGCTCCGGCCGGTCGGGGTAGCGGTGGGAAGGGCGGCGGCGTAGCGGTCCCAGTGGGCGACGAGGTCGCGGACGACCACGCCGCCGACCCGGAACGTGGCGTCGAACCCGGCCTTGAGGCCTTCCCCGTGGAAGACGTGCGGCAGGCTGGTCTGGCCTAGCGGGCCGCGCGAGTAGTTGCTGGCGGTGCGCAGCACCAGCACCCGGCGGCGGTCGAGCCGTCCGGACGCGGCATGGGCGTCGAGCACGTCGAGGATCCCCTGGTCTTCGCAGTCGGTCATGGTGAAGGTCCCGGCCCCGCCGGTCCAGAGCTTGACCCAGTCCTGCGCCCAACGCGTGCGGTGCGCGCCGTGCCAGAAGCGCACCGTGCCCAGCGCGTCGCCCTGCAGCACGAACGGCGGCCGTTGACCTTCGGGGTCGCCCTGGTACGGCGCGCGCAGAGCCTGCAGGCCGGGGGAGTCGGGCAGCTTGACGTCGCGGGTCAGGCCGTAGGCCCAGTCGACCAGGTCCTTGTCCAGCGTCCAGGCCATGGCGCTGGAGCCCTCGGCCTTGCCCTTGACGTTCGGGCGCTCGGCGTCGTTCGAATAAAGGCCGTAGGGCCAGTCGGCGGGGGTGTCGCGCTCGTCCAGCTCGTAGATCGGGTCGGCGTCGACCACGTGGCGGACCCAGGCGGCGCTGCCGACCGAGGCGACGGCGGGATCGACCCCGGCGATGCCGCTGACGATCCAATAGGCCTTGGTCAGGTCGAACTGGTCCGACAGGATCAGGGCCGCCACGCTTTCCCGGGTCCTGCCGCGCATGTCGCTGACGATGGCCAGCACCCCGTCGTCGGAATAGCGGGCCATGTGGCGGACGCCGGGAATGCGGATCTCGTGCTTCAGCGGCCAGCCCTCGACCCAGGGCTGGAACTCGCCGGCCATGTCGCCGGTGTCGGCCCCGATCTCGAAGGTGGTGACCACCACCACCTTGATCGGCAGGCGCGCCGCCGCCTGGGCGCCGGCCAGGCCGAGGCCCAGGGCGATGCTCAGCGCCAGGACGATCCGAAACCACAATGCGCGCATGCCAAGCCCCACTGAAAATCCGGCGGTGAACCTCCACCGATGCGGCCCGCGACGCAATCGGAGATCGCCGGGCGCGCCGGGCCCGCCTTGCGCTGCGCATCGCCGAGGCGTCGGCGCCCGATCCTGGGCGGGGCGGCGACGGGGGCCTCGCCTCGCGGCCGGGACGGCGGCTAGGGTGCCCGGCGAATCACCGCCGCCTCGAAAGCCGCCCATGCGCCTCCTCCTGACCGTCCTGCTGCTGGCCAGCGTTCCGCTTTCCGCCCCCCTCTCCGCCCAGGCCGCCGAGCTCTTGGACCCCGTCCCGCGCACGGCGGTGATCAGCGCCTTCCCGCCGGAGCTGGCGGCGCTGGAGGCGGCGACCCGCGACAAGCACGCCTACGCCGCCGGCGGCGCCCGGTTCGTCACCGGCGCGCTGGAGGGCAAGCCGGTGGTGCTGTTCCTCAGCGGGATCAGCATGGTCAACGCCGCCATGACCACCCAGAGCGCCCTGGACCGGTTCCGGATCGAGCGGATCGTGTTTTCGGGCGTGGCCGGCGGGGCCGATCCGGCCCTGGAGGTCGGCGACGTGGTGGCTCCGGAACGCTGGGTGCAGTCGTCCGAGATGGCCTATGCCCGCGAGGTTCCCGGCGGCTTCGCTCCGACCCCGGGCCTGACCGACGGCCGGACGAACTTCGGCATGATGTATCCGCGCGCCGTGACCGTGACCCGCGAGCCGGACAAGCCCGAGGACCTGAAGGACTTTCCCGTCGACCCGGCCCTGCTGGACCTGGCCCGCCGCAGCGTCGAGGGCCTGACCCTCAAGCGCTGCGCCGCCGACCAGTGCCTGGCCAAGCCGCCCAAGGTGGTGGTCGGCGGGGTGGGCGGCTCGGGCCCGGTGTTCGTCGACAACGCCGCCTTCCGGCGATACGCCCACGACGTGTTCGGGGCCCGGGTGCTGGACATGGAAAGCGCCGCCGTCGCCCAGGTGGCCTATGTCAACCGCACGCCGTTCATCGCCTTCCGCAGCCTGTCGGACCTGGCCGGCGGCGACCCGGCCGGCAACCAGTTCCCGGTGTTCCTGAAGTTCGCGGCGGAGAATTCGGCGACGGTGGTGCGGGCGTTCGTGAAGGCTCTGCCTTAGGCGCCCTACGTCTTCAACGGATCCTTGGCGTTCGGGTCGCCATAGGTCAGCGACACGAACACGTCCTCCAGGTCCGGATCCTCGGTGGCGATGTCCTTGATCTTCAGGCCCTCGGCGCGGACCGCCGCCAGCACCTGCTCGACGCTGGACTGGCCGGTGCGGTAGCTGACCGAGAAGGCTCCGGCCCCGCGCAGCCGGGTCTCGAAGCCGGGCAGCAGCGGTGCGGCGGTCACCGGCTCTTCCGGTGTGACCACCACGTTGCGGATGTCCATCCGGCGCAGCAGGGTCGGGGTCGGCTCGCAGACCACCACCTCGCCGCGGTTGACGATGGCGATCTGGTCGCACAGCTCCTGGGCCTCCTCCAGGTAGTGGGTGGTGAGCACGATGGTCACGCCCAGCTGGTTCAGGCCCGTCACATATTGCCAGAGCTGGCGGCGCAGCTCGACGTCGACCCCGGCGGTCGGCTCGTCCAGGATCAGCACCGGCGGCTGGTGGACCATGGCCTTGGCCACCATCAGCCGCCGCTTCATGCCGCCCGACAGCTGGCGGACATAGGCGTTGGCCTTGTCGCCCAGGCCCAGGGCGTTGAGCAGCTCGTCGGTGCGGCGCTCGTTCTTGGGCACGCCGTAGAAGCCAGCCTGCACCTCCAGCGACTCGCGCGGGGTGAAGAAGACGTCGGCGGCCAGTTCCTGGGGCACCACGCCGATGGCGGCGCGGGCGTCGCGCGGCCGCTCGTCGATGTCGCGGCCCCAGATCCGCACCTTGCCCGCGCTCTTGCGGGTCAGGCCGGCCAGGATGTTGATGAAGGTCGACTTGCCCGCCCCGTTCGGACCCAGCAGGCCGAAGATCGAGCCGCGCGGCACCTTCAGGTCGATGCCGTTGAGCGCCCGCTTCTCGGGCGCGGTCTTGGTGGCGGGATAGGTCTTGAACAGGCCTTCGGCTTCGATCGCGTAGGCGGGCAGGTCCATGGAGCGTCCAGATCGGGAAAGGAACACGCGGCGCGAATTGACGGCGCCGCGACTGGTCGCATAGGTATGCCTGCATCGCCGCCACGCCAAGGCCGCGTCTGATTTTCAAGGGTTTCACGAACATGGCGCGCAAGGCCAAGTCCACCGCTCCCACCGCCATGGAGACTTCGGTCGTCGAGATCGGCGCCGGCCCCGCGCCGGAAACCGTGATGGTCCGCTCGCACCGCATCGCCTGCGACGGCGTCGGCGGCGCCCTGGGCCATCCGCGCGTCTGGCTGGAGATGGGCGCGGCCGGCTTCGTTGACTGCCCCTATTGCGACCGCCGCTTCGTGGCCTCCACCGCCGCCGGCCACGACGAGGACGAGCAGCTGGCCCCGGGGGTCTACGAAGGCTCCGGCGGTCACTAGGTCGTCATTGCGATGAGCGACACCCTCCAGCGCGCCGAATCTCTGGCCAAGGCCTGGGAGGCCGCCGAATGGCCGCGCGAGGCCCCGGTGCTGCGGGCCATCGCCATGCCGTCCGACACCAATCCCGAGGGCGACATCTTCGGCGGCTGGCTGCTGTCGCAGATGGACCTGGCGGCGGCCTCGATCGCCTTCCACCGCGCGGCCGGCCGCTGCGCCACCATCGCCGTCGACGGCATGACCTTCCTCAGCCCGGTGTTCGTCGGCGACGAGGTCAGCCTGTTCGCCAAGGTGGTCCATGTGGGCCGCACCTCGCTGAAGGTCGAGGTCGAGGCCTGGCGCCGCCGCCGCGACGGCGAACAGGCCCACAAGGTGACCCAGGGCGTGTTCACCTTCGTGGCCATCGACGAGAACCGCAAGTCCCGGCCGCTGCCTTAGGGTGCGCGTCCTCCGCCCCCTCTGGGGGCGGACAGACCGCGAAGCGGTCAGGTGGGGGCAAGTGTTAGCGGGCACGATCTCTCGCTCTCACGCGGAAACCCGCTGAGCGTATGGAAAGGGTCGCGGAGCGCCGGACGACGTCCGGAGTTCTTTGAGTATTACCGTTTCGACGAAGCCACCGCTCCGCGCGGTCGTTTTACGCCAGCGTCCGGTGGGCAGCCCTGTTGAGGCTTAGCCGGACCCGGTCTCGATCCCTTTCGGGAGAAACCGGACGCCGGGGGCGCGGGCCTATGGGCAATTCACGCGCTTTGTCCCCGGTC
>Ga0209564_1000447_pt1 | contig 70825 bp, 61 predicted proteins | sample AraplaCol_mMF_r2_FD_184272 | JGI IMG/M metagenome (GOLD analysis project Ga0209564, IMG submission 184272) | Arabidopsis root microbial communities from North Carolina, USA - plate scrape MF_Col_mMF_r2 (SPAdes) (version 3) | ecosystem: Host-associated > Plants > Roots > Endosphere | place: USA...
GCATTAATAACTCCCTTAAGGACTGTGAATATAGCCCACCCCGGCGTCAAGACGGGTGTGGGAAGAGGTAAGCCCGCAAGCATAGCAGACTTTGCCGGCCGGCTCAAGGTTTACTGATGGCGCGCAAGGCGCCCTGCCCTCGGCGCTGGCATGCTGGGCCATGGACCGCCCCGACCTCGCCTGGAAGCTGCTGTTGCCGCGCCGACTGCAGGCAGTGTTGGCAATCCTATTCCCGGAGGTTCACGCCCTGGTTGACTGGTTGCAGCAATATTATCTTCCGGACAAGAACCTGTTGCCTGCCACAAGCGATAGCTGCACCGGAGAACGAGACCCCGATTTCGTCGCTCTTGTAACGCTCCTGGATGGCAGCGAGGCATGTATCCACGTCGAAATCCAGTGCACCCGCCAAGCCGGCTTCGCTGAACGGATGGCGCTCTATCACGCCCGCTTGCGCGACCGTTTTGCCAGGCCCGTATTCAACCTGGCCATACTGGGCGATTCCAGCCCGACCTGGCGCCCTGCCTGCGTTACTGACCTGCGCATTGGGTGCGGTACCATCTTCCAGTTCAGGTCGGTGAAACTACTCGACTATCGTGATAGCCGCGCTGTGCCGCTTCAGGCTGGCGATCCGGTTGCAATGGCACTTAAGACGCACCTGATTGCACTCGACACCCGCCGCCGAGCCGAATCTCGCTACCAAGCCAAACTCGCTCTGCTCCGATCCATCCACGAGCGGCGCGTAAAAAACACGGAACTAAATGAACTGCAAAAGATCATAGACTGGATGCTGCCACTGCCAGCGGACTGGCAAAGGAGATTAATCATGGATATCGACGACTTCATCCTGGAGCATGAGAAAGAAGACAAAAACAGCCTCAACTACATGCTCCCGAAACTTATCCTCGAACGCCACAAAAAGTTGGCCGAGGCTGAGGGACGGGCTCAAGGTGAGGCTGAGGGATGGGCAAAAGGTGAGGCTGAGGGATGGGCAAAAGGTACGGCTGAGGGATGGGCTAAAGGTGAGGCTGAAGGAAAAGCTGAAGGAAAAGCTGAAGGAAAAGCGGAAGGAGAGGCATTAGGCCTTGCGGCTGGTCAACGCCAGATGCTCAAGCTCCAGCTTGCGATTCAGTTTGGCCGAGTGCCCGCAACGTTGGAGCGCACGCTGCAGCGCGCCGACTCAACTCAACTGGAACGACTGGCGATCGCCCTGCTCGACGCCGAATCGCTTGAAGGGGCGTTGCAGGCCGCCGGCTTATGAAACACTCACCAGGTTTTCACGGCGGCTGCGTGCGGATTGCAGGATACCTGCGAGGAAGCCAAGCCCCGCAGCAAGCCAGATCACTGACGCAACTACATCGAACGTCCAGGCACGATCGGGGAATTTGTACAAATACGGCAACACCAGCAAACCACGCAGCAGGCAGACAGCAGCAATCGTTCCCTGCCCCATCTGTGCAAACGGCAGCCAGCGCAGGATGCCGGCACCAGCCAATGCATAGGCGCCACAGAGCAGCATCAGCAAGCCGATAACCATCGCGCCGGCCGGCGCCAACAACCCACCCACCTGGGCTGACGCCAAAACTTTTGGCGGCGCCTGGAGGAAGGCATACCACTCCGGCCCCAGCAAAGGCGCCGCGAAATGGATCAAGGCACCGAACAAGGAAATCCCCGCCGCCAGCAAGAAAGCAAACCGTCCCATCCTGCCCTCCAAATGGTTGTCGAATCAACATTAAGCCGAATATTTTCTGTCAATGCAACAAATTTGCTTGCAATTCCTTTCATACTGTACAAAAATACAGACTGTCTATATCCACAGTCCACAATAGTGACCATAGCGCCATGATCAAGCTCACAGCAAGACAAGAACAGATCCTCAACCTGATCAAGGATGCGATCGACAGCACCGGCTTTCCTCCCACCCGCGCCGAGATCGCGGCGGAGCTCGGCTTCAAATCCGCCAACGCCGCAGAAGAACACCTGAAAGCCCTGCAACGCAAGGGCGCAATTGAAATCACCGCCGGCACCTCGCGCGGCATCCGCCTGACCGGCAACTTCGGCGGCGCGTCCACCGGCACCGCAGCGCCACGCCAGGCGCCGCGCGCCGGCGTCGAATTCGACGACATGCCTGCCGTACCAGCCGGCATGCTGGTCTCCCTGCCCCTGATTGGCCGCGTCGCCGCCGGCTCGCCCATCCTGGCGCAGGAAAACCTGGAAACGACCTATAGCGTTGACCCCAAGCTGTTCTCCGCCAAGCCTGACTTCCTGCTGAAAGTGCGAGGCGAATCGATGCGCGACATCGGTATCATGGACGGCGACCTGCTGGCGGTGAAAAAAACCGACAGTGCCCGCAACGGCCAGGTCGTTGTAGCCCGTATCGGCAACGATGTCACGGTCAAGACCTACCGCAAAACCGGCAGCAAGATTGAACTGCTGCCTGAGAACCCGGACTTCAAAATCATCACCGTCAACCCTGAAGACGACTTTGCCCTGGAAGGCCTGGCCGTCGGCCTGATGCGGACCTGGCACTAATGTTCAAGCTGTATGGCAGCGCCGAATCGGGCCACACCTTCAAGGTGCGGCTGCTGCTTGAAGTAGCAGCGCTGCCATACGAATACGAAGAAGTCGACCTGCGCCTCGACCGCGAAGCGCGCCCGGAACCATTCCACACGCTCGCCAAATACGGCGAAGTCCCACTGCTGGTGCACGACGGTCAGCCCTACGTGCAATCCAACGCCATCCTGCTGTTCCTGGCCCAGCACATGCAGGCCTTCGGTGGCGAAACGCCTGACCGCCTGGCGCGCTGCCGCGAATGGCTGTTCTGGGAAGCCAACCGAATTGGTACGTCCCTGCCCCACCTGCGCTACGGCCAGCGCTTTGACCCGCAAGGCTACCCGCCCGGCGTGCTGGATTGGATGCGCACGCGCTTCGACGCGGACGCCGCGCGCCTGGACGAGGAACTTTCCGACGGCCGCAACTTCCTGCTTGGCGACACTGTTACGATCGCCGATTTTTCGACCTGCGGCTACATGTTCTGGCCCGAGCAGGCCCGCGTCACCTTCCCGCTGCACGTGAACGCCTGGCTGGGCCGTATCCGCGCCTTGCCCGGCTGGCGCCATCCCTACGACATGCCCGGCGTGGTACCGTTTTAAGCCAGCCTGTTCCCAGATTCCTGCAACCTGTCGCACCCGAGTGCCACGGCATGGCGGGCCGAGATATCCTTCTTGCATCGGAAAAAAGAAGAGGAGATAGCATGCACGTCCGCCGTATCAGCTCGATCCTGTGCGCCTTTGCATTGTCGGTGTCCACCGCACACGCCACCGCCCCGCAACAACAATTTGCCAGGATGGGCGACCTGCAGCTTGAAAACAAGGCGACGATCAGCGATTGCTCGCTCGGCTACCGGACCTTCGGCACCCTGAATGCCGACAAATCCAACGTCATCCTGTTCACAACATGGCACACGGGCACCAGCCGCGATGCTGCAGGCATGCTGCAAAGCGGCGCCTTGTTCGATCCCGCGCCGTGGTACGTGATCGTGGTCGACGCCTTGGGCAATGGCGTTTCGTGCTCGCCATCCAACAGCAAGTCGCAACCCGGTCCAGCCTTCCCTCAGTTCTCTATACGCGACATGGTCAACAGCCAGCACAAGCTTCTGACCGAAAAACTGGGGATCAAGCACGTGCACGCCGTCATGGGCTACTCGATGGGTGGCATGCAGGCTTTCCAGTGGGCGGCCAGCTACCCAGGCTTCATGGACGTTGCCATTCCCATCGCCGGCACACCGCGGCTGACCTCTTCCGACATGCTGTTCCTGCGCATCGTCGAGAAATCGGTGCTTGACGACCCGGCCTATGCGGGAGGCCGCTACGCAAGGAACCCGCCGCTGCCGATGTATAACCTGCTGTTCGCGATGAACTTCGACAGCCCGGCCCACCGCAGCGCACACACCGCGCCGAAGGAATTCGAAAAATTCTTCCGCGAGAGCCAGGCCCCTGATCCTGACGGCACAGACGCCAACAATTCCCTGTGGCAGATCCGCGCCGTGCTTGGCCACGACATCGCCCAGGGCGGCAAGCTGGAAGATACAGCAGCCCGTATCAAGGCACGCCTGGTCCCAATTAATGCCGCGCAAGACCACCTGGTCAATCCCGGGCCGGCGAGCGCCTTCGCCAAGCTGCGCAAGGAAGAAGCCACGGTGCTCGACACCGACTGCGGCCACGCCGCCCTGCGCTGCGCCATGCCCGCCATGAAGGCAGTTGTGGAAAAAGCGCTACGCTAAGCCTGCAACCTGTCCCGCCAATCCTGCAGTTCGTCGCAGTCACGTTTCCCGGGTGGCTGCGCCGGCTTAAAGTCACAAAAAACACACCACAACCGGGGAGATTTGATGTTCAAGCTTTTATGCATCGCAGCCGCGATGCTGGCAGCGCAATCCGCGCTCGCCTTCGACAACCAGACCAACCATTACCACCTCAGCATCGACAAGGATGCCAAGCGCGCCCACGTTGAAGCCGACGTCTGGGTGGAAGGCCGCGACCTCGCGCTATTCAACTGCATGCCGATCCCGCAACTGAAGAACGGCCAGGCCGACCTGATCGAAAGGCTGCAGGTGCATGACATGGCCGGCATTGCCGTAACGCTGAACGATAAAGGGGAAGGCGAATACGAAGTGGACGGCGACCGCCGCCTGCGCCTCTCTTACGACATCCGCCTGGAGCACGACAAGTACGAATGGCCGGGCGGGAACGAAGAGGTGTCTTACCACACTGACGAAGGCCTGATGTCTGTCGGCTACCCCCTCTTCATCGTGCCCGGAGTGAAGATGCTCGGCCAGACCGAAGTCACCTTCGACCTGCCAACGGGCTGGAAAGCCAACACCCCATGGCGCAGCACCGGCAAGCCCGGCACCTTTATCGTGGACACGCGCCGCGAACTGGTGAACAACGCATTCTTCTTCGGCACGGCCCGCGCGGAAACCTTCAAAGCCGGCGGCGTCGAAATGACGCTGGTGATGGGCAAGCAGTACTGGAAGCGACGCGACGCCTTCATCTCCATGATCGACAAGCAGATGAACAGCTACCAGAAGTTGTATGGCCGCGGCCCCGTCGCCGACCGCTTCCTGATCGTGATCAACCAGGGCGCTACCGGCGACGGCGGCGCCTTTGCAGCCTCCTTCAGCCAATACCTGAAAGACGACGGCAGCGAGGTCTCCCGCCCGATCTGGGGCAAGGTGATGGCACACGAACTGGCGCACTTCTGGGATGGCCATTCGCTGGTGCCGAAAAACGAAAGCGAAGAATGGTTCAAGGAAGGCGTGAACGACTACGTCACCGTAATCACCATGGCGCGCAACAAGCTGATGGACCGCAGCATGCTGATCCAGCAGCTGGAAAACCTGGCGCGCGGCCAGAACGTCGCACGCAATGTGCAGGGCCTGACGGTCACCGTGCGCGAAGCGGTCAAGGACAAGCACCGCAATTGGCTGCTCGTCTACGGCGGCGGCACGATCGCCGGCCTGGCGATGGACGTGGAACTGCGCAAAGCCACGAAAGGCAAAGCCAGCCTCGATACGCTGCTGAAAGAAATGTACAAGGAATTCGGCCACAAGGGCAAGACCTACGACCAGGCCGACATCGTCCGCATTGGCAGGGCGATCAGCGGCGTCGATCTCGACCCGCTCTTGAACAACGTCGTTGCCACCAGCAAGGCCCCCGACCTCGCCCCGCTGTTCAAGGATATCGGCCTGCGCCTCGAACAATTCGGCATGCTCGAGACCTACCTGCTGCGCGACCCAGCCGCGACCGCTGAGCAGAAAGCCCGCTTCACCGCCATCTTCGGCATCCCCTACTAACGGAAGAGCCCGTGTCCCACCCTGCGGTCACACCCGATTCGGGACACGGGCTCAACCGCTGCACTGCAGGGCTCGTGTCTCATTTCGGGTGTGACCCCATGGTGGGACACGGGCTGATGCGTATCAGTCGAGGGCGTTCTGGAAGTCGGCGATCAGGTCGGCGGTGTCTTCGATGCCGACGGAGACGCGAATCAGGCTATCTGCGATGCCCATCGAGGCTCGGCGCTCTGGGCCCATTTCGTAGAAGATGGTGTGCGAGACCGGGATCACCAAAGTGCGCGTGTCGCCCAGGTTGGATGTCGGGATCGCCAGCTTCAACTTGTTCAGGTAGTCGAAGCAATCAATGCCATCCTTCAGCTCAAAGCTCAGCAGCGAGCCGTAGTCTTTGAACAGCTCGCTTGCAATGCCATGCTGCGGGTGCGATTTCAGCCCCGGGTAGTACACAGCCGCCACGCGCTCGTCGCCTTCCAGCATCTCGGCCAGTGCGCGGGCGTTGGCCGATGTGCGGTCCATGCGCAGGGCCAGCGTCTCGGCACCGACAGCGATATGGTGCGCAGCTTCCGGCGCGAGCGAAGCGCCGAAGTCACGCAGCGCCTTGGCGCGAATCTGAACCAGTCCCCATTGCGCCGCAGGATTCTTTTTGTAGTTCTCGAAAATATTCGGGAACCGGGTCCAGTCGTACGCGCCGGTATCGGTCAGCGCACCGCCCAGCGCATTGCCATGGCCGCCAATCGATTTGGTCAGCGCATTCACCACCAGGCCTGCGCCCACATCCTTGGGGCGGAACAGGTATGGCGACGTCATCGTGTTGTCCACGATGTACAGGATGCCGCGCTCGGCGCAAAGCTGGCCGATTCGTTTCAGGTCGGCGATCTGGGTACGCGGGTTGGCGATCGTCTCCACGAACACCATGCGCGTTTCTGGCTTCAACGCCGCGGCCACATTGGCCACGTCGGTGGCGTCGACGAATTCCACCCCCACGCCCTGCCCCGCCACGGTCTGCCACAGCGAGTTCGTATTCCCGAACAGGAACGACGACGACACGACATGGTCGCCGGCACGCAGCAGCGCCTGGAACACGGCGCCAATGGCGCCCATGCCCGTGGCGAAGCAGATCGTGCCCACGCCCTGCTCCATCTTGCTGACCTTGTCCTCCAGCGCGGCAACGGTCGGGTTGCCCTGGCGGCCGTAGCGGAAGCCCGGCTCTTTGCCCTGGAAGACCGACGCCAGCTGGCGTGCGTCGGCGTAGCCGAAAGTCACCGAAGTGTGGATCGGCTTGTGCAGCGAGCCGTGTTCGATGCCTTTCTGGCGGTCGTTGTGCAGGATGGTGGTCGTGAAGCCGTAGTTCTTCATCAGGATTCCGTCGTAGCAGTGTTCAGGTTCAGTTGCGTGCGTGCTGCGTCTTCAGCAACCTTGGCCTTCTTTGGATTGTGGCGCGCCTGTTCGATGCGGTCCAGGTAATCGGCCGACACGTCGCCCGTGATGTACTTGCCGTCGAAGCAGGAAGCTTCGAATTCGGTCAGCGCAGGGTTCACGTCGGCGATCGACTTCTTCAGGTCTTCCAGGTCCTGGTAGACCAGGGCGTCAGCGGTGATTTCCTTGCAGATTTCGTCCAGTGTACGGCCATGGGCGATCAGCTCGTCGCGGGTCGGCATGTCGATACCGTACACGTTCGGGTACAGCACTGGCGGAGCGGCCGAGGCGAAGATCACTTTCTTGGCGCCGGCTTCGCGTGCCATCTGCACGATCTCGCGCGAGGTGGTGCCGCGCACGATGGAGTCGTCCACCAGCAGCACGACCTTGTCCTTGAATTCGTCGCCGATGGCGTTCAGTTTCTGGCGCACGGATTTCTTGCGCATCGCCTGGCCCGGCATGATGAAGGTGCGACCGATGTAGCGGTTCTTGATGAAGCCCTCGCGGTAGTCGACGCCCAGGCGCATTGCCAGCTGGATCGCAGCGGGACGCGAGGAGTCAGGAATCGGCATCACCACGTCCACGCCTTCAGCCAAGCCTTCGCGCTTGATCTTGTCGGCCAGGTACTCGCCCATTTTCAGGCGGGTATTGTAGACGGAGGCACCGTCAATCACCGAGTCGGGGCGCGCCAGGTAGACATATTCGAACACGCATGGATTCAGTTTCGGTGCAGCGGCACAGATCTGCGCGTGCAGATTGTTGTCGTTGTCGATAAAGATCGCTTCGCCCGGCAGCACGTCGCGCACGAAGCGGAAGCCCATGCCTTCCAGCGCCACGGATTCGGAGGCAATCATGTACTCGGTACCTTCGGCGGTTTCATTTGCACCCAGGCACAGCGGACGAATGCCGTTCGGGTCGCGGAACGCCAGCATGCCGCTGCCTGCGATTTGCGCCACTGCCGCATAACCGCCACGCACGCGCTTGATCAGCACAGTCACCGCCTGGAAGATATTCGCAGGAGTCAGGGTGACGCCGGTGGATGCCTTCTGGATTTCATGCGCCAGCACGTTCAGCAACACTTCCGAGTCGGAGTCGGTGTTGATATGGCGGCGGTCGATCTTGAACATCTCGTCCTTGAGCTGCTCCCAGTTGGTCAGGTTGCCGTTGTGCGCCAGGGTGATGCCGAACGGCGCATTGACGTAGAACGGCTGCGCTTCTTCTTCGCTGGAAGAGCCGGCAGTCGGGTAGCGGCAGTGGCCGATACCGGAATTGCCGTTCAGCGAACGCATGTTCCGGGTACGGAACACGTCGCGCACCAGGCCATTGGCCTTGTGCATCGAGAACGTGTTGCTTTGGTTGGTTGCGATGCCTGCCGCATCCTGGCCGCGGTGCTGCAACAGCAGCAGCGCGTCATACAGCATCTGGTTGACTGGTTGGTGGGATACGACGCCGACGATGCCACACATGGTGTGCTCCTAAACTTGGTACTGCGGATTTAAAGAATTCTAAAAATGGACATGCTCCGCCATCGCGGCGGGCAGGAATGGTTTCACGGTACGCACGCCGGATTCCGCCAGGGGACTCAACAGCGCGCTCTTCCAGAAATCCTGCTTGGGCATGGAGGTCATCCCACACAATATGACGCCAACCAGCACAATCACAATGCCGCGGCCGAGCCCAAACAGGGCTCCCAGGCCGCGATCGGCGAAAGTCAGGCCGCCCGCTTCAATCAGCGCATTGATTGCCATGGTCAACAGGGCCATGAGGATGAGCACTCCGATAAACAGTGCAATGAAGGCAACGATCAGGCGCACAACCTCGCCTGGCAGCGATTCCGGCAGCATGGCGGCCAGCCACGGGCCATAGGCGTTGGCGACCACGAAGGCGACGATCCAGCCGGCCAGGGATAAAACCTCTTTGACCAGGCCACGCATGGTACTAATGACGATGGATGCGATCAGCACGAAAATAACCAGGTAATCGAAAATCGTCACGTCAGCGCAGCCTCGAATCGTACTGTCAGGCCGGGGTCACGTTGCCGCTCAGGCCCAGTTTGCCCAGCTTGGCTTTGGCCTTCTCGGCTTCTTCCTTGTTCGGGAAGGGGCCGATTCGCACGCTGGTCAATTCGCCATTGGCGGTGTTGACTTTCTGCGCATAGGACTTGATGCCGGCTTCGCCCAGCTTGCGCTGAAGCTCGTCCACTTTGTCTTTGGTGGCGAAGGCGGCGACCTTGACCACATATTTGCTTGCAGGCGCTGCTTCGGTCGGCTTGCCTTCCAGGATGGCCATCGCGCGCGCATCGTCAGTATGGGCAGGCTTGGCTTCCGGTTTAGGCTCCGGTTTCTTGGGTTCCGGCTTCGGTTCGGGATGCTTCACCTCGGCCTTGGCGACTTTCGGCTCGGTCGCTTTCGGTTCCGCCGCTTTTGGCGGCTTCGCAGTTTCGGTCACGGCCGGCTTGGTCGGCACGTGGACAATTTCTTCACCTTTATCCAGCGATGCTCCAGCCGCAGCGACTGGGGCCACAGTGCGCGAGGAAGGTGTCGCGGCAGCCGGCTTGTTGGCCGCCGGCGTTTGCGCAGGGGTGGCCGGCTGTTCCAGCGCAGGCGTCGGCGCCACAGCCGGGCCGCCATTCAGCGGCTCGCCCGGCTTGTCCTTGGAGGGCATATTGATGGCGATATCGGACACCGACGATTTCGGCTCCGAATCGAGCAGCATCGGCAGGCCGATGGCAACGGCCAGCGCCAGCGCGATCGCGCCTACCAGGCGGCGGCGGGCGCGCTTCTTCTCGGGCAGTACAGGGTCTGGGGTATTCTTGCTGCTATTGCGGCGCGGCGCCGCGTCGGCGCCAGCGCTCGATGCGCGCTTGGAACGGGCCTTCTCGTCCAGGGCCCTGTCGTCCTGTGCGCGGTAGTAACCGCTGTCTTCACCAGCGGCATCTTGCTTGTTTTTGCCAAATTTCGATAACAAGCCCATGCGGAATTTTCTCAGTGGAGTGAGGATTTTTTCGCCGCCATAACGCCGGCGACAGTCAGGAATGATCCAAAGACCACAATTCTATCATTCTCGCCCGCCCTGCTCATCGCATTTGCGAATGCCTGGCCTGGTTCATCGAAAATATTGACGGTTTTTTCGCCCATGTTTGCTTCAATTGACTGCACTTTGGCGGCCAGTTCGGAAGCGGTCGCCGCGCGCGGCGATGGCAAATTGGTAAGACACCAATGGTCGACGCATGGCGCCATGGCCTTGATCACGCCGTCGATATCCTTGTCGTGCATCGAACCGAACACTGCGAAGGTGTACGGGCTGAAACCCATATTGCCAACGTTTTGCGCCAGCGCCGCCGCAGCGTGCGGATTGTGCGCCACGTCGTAGATCACGGTCGGGCGGCCCGGCAGTACCTGGAAACGGCCCGGCAGCTCCACCATCACCAGGCCGGTACGCACTTCCTGCGCGCCAACCGGCAGTTCCATCTTCAGCGCTTCCAGTGCCGCCAGCGCCGCGCAGGCGTTCAGCAGCTGGTTGGCGCCGCGCAGGCCGGGATACGCCAGCGAATTGCGGCGCTGCGAACGGCCGCCGTAATTCCACTGCTGCTTGTCGCCCGCATAATTGAAATCGCGGCCCATCAGCCAGAGGTCGGCGCCGATTTCCATGGCGTGGTCGATCAGGGACTGCGGCGGCACCGGGTCGCTGCAGATGGCGGCTTTGCCGGTGCGGAAAATGCCCGCCTTTTCAAAGCCGATCTGTTCACGCGTGCCGCCCAGGTAATCGACGTGGTCGATATCGACGCTGGTCACGATCGATACGTCGGCGTCGATCACATTGACCGCATCCAGGCGGCCGCCCAGGCCAACTTCCAGGATCACCACATCCAGCGTCGCCTGCGACATCAGGTGCATGATGGCCAGCGTGGTGAACTCGAAATAGGTCAGCGAAATATCGCCGCGCGCCCGTTCCACGAAATTGAAGCTTTCCACCAGTTGCTCATCGCTGGCCATGTCGCCGTTCAGGCGCGCACGCTCATTGAAGTGCAGGAAGTGCGGCTTGATGTACAGGCCAACACGGTAACCGCCCTGCAACAGGATCGATTCCAGCATGGCGCAGGTCGAACCCTTGCCGTTGGTGCCGGCCACCATGATGACCGGGCACTTGAAGGCAAGCGCCATGCGCTCCTTGACGGCGCGCACGCGGTCCAGGCCCATGTTGATGACGGTTTCGGCATGGCGCGACTCGATCAGCGCAAGCCATTCAGGGAGGGTATTCGGGAGATTGGACATTATCGCCAGGGAGGGATTTTTGGGCGCGCAGCGCAGGAGGCTGCGCGCGCCGGGTGAAACGTAAAGCTTAGGCCAGCACTTCGGCGGCCTGGTTCTGCATCAGCGCCAGCAGGCGTGCGATTTCTTCGCGCATCTGGCGGCGGTCCACGATCATGTCGATCGCGCCCTTGGTCAGCAGGAACTCGGAACGCTGGAAGCCTTCCGGCAGCTTTTCACGCACGGTGTTTTCGATCACGCGCGGACCGGCAAAACCGATCAGCGCCTTCGGCTCGGCCATCACCACGTCGCCCATGAAGGCGAACGATGCGGACACGCCGCCCATGGTCGGGTCGGTCAGCACGGAGATGAACGGCAGCTTCTTCTCGGCCAGTTTGGTCAGCATGGCAGTGGTTTTTGCCATCTGCATCAGCGACAGCAAGCCTTCCTGCATACGCGCGCCGCCGGTGGCGGTCACGCAGATGAATGGCACTTTCTGTTCCAGCGCCACCTGGGCCGCGCGGGCGAAACGTTCGCCAACCACGGAACCCATGGAGCCGCCCATGAATTCGAATTCGAAGCAAGCCACGACAACCGGCAGGCTCATGATCGAGCCGCCCATCGCGATCAGGGCATCGGTTTCGCCGGTGGCTTCCATCGCCTGCTTCAGGCGATCAGGGTATTTCTTGCTGTCCTTGAACTTCAGCGTGTCGACCGGCAGGGTTTCCTGGCCGATTTCGTAACGGCCGCCGGCGTCCAGCAGTGCGTCCAGGCGCTCGCGGGCGCGGATACGCATGTGGTGGTCGCACTTGGGGCAGACGTGCAGGTTCGACTCGAGGTCGGTACGGTACAGGACTGCCTCGCAGGATGGGCATTTCACCCACAGGCCTTCAGGCATTGTCTTGCGAGCGGCAGCTTCCGAGCGCTGGATGCGCGGTGGCAGCAATTTTTCCAACCAGCTCATAAATTTCTCCTCTTGCACTAACTTAGGCCGGAAGTGTAGCCGGTTCTGCCTGTCCTGTCGAACAAAACAGGCAGAATATTGCCCTCAAATCAACGGTTTTCGTCGAGTGCCTGGCGAATGCCGGAAACGAACGATCGTACTGATTTTGCAGCGTTTTCCGGGCCGGCCGCCTCGATTTCCTGGATGATGCGGCTGCCGATCACCACCGCATCGGCCACAGAGGCCACGGCCTTGGCGGTGGCGCCGTCGCGGATGCCGAAACCGACACCTAGCGGCAGCTGGACGTGCTTGCGGATCATGTCCAGCCGGCGCGCCACGTCTTCGGTGTCGATATGGCCGGCGCCGGTGACGCCTTTCAGCGACACATAGTACGTGAAACCGCTGCCGACGCGCGCCACTTGCTGCACGCGTTGTTCGGTCGAGGTGGGGGCGAGCAGGAAAATCAGGTCCTGGCCGGCTGCGCGCATCTTGGCGGCGAATTCCTCGCATTCTTCCGGTGGATAGTCGACCACGATCGCGCCGTCGGCACCGGCGGCGCGGCTGGCGTCGATGTAGGCATCGGCGCCGAGGCGTTCGATCGGGTTGGCATAGCCCATCAGGACTACCGGTGTGGTCGTGTTGGTTTTGCGGAATTCGCGCACGAAGTCGAAGCAGTCGCGGATGCCGACGCCGTTGGCCAGCGCACGCTCGCAGGCGCGCTGGATCACCGGGCCTTCGGCCATCGGGTCGGAGAATGGGATGCCCAGTTCGAGGATGTCGGCGCCGCCCTCGACCAGGGCGTGCATCAGTTCCACGGTTTTGCCGGGTTGCGGGTCGCCTGCGGTGATGAAGGTGACCAGGGCTTTCTTGTTTTGCGCTTTCAGGGTGGCGAAGGTTTGTTCGATACGAGTCATGTTTTTTCCTTTCAAACCGGTAAGGCAGTGTCTGACCCACGGGGTCAGACACTGGTACGCGGCGGTCGTTGGCCGGGTGCCCGCCCCTGCGGGTCAGGCACCGGTTTACCGGTTTTAGAACTGCAACCCCGCGCGCTGCGCAACGGTATGCATATCCTTGTCCCCCCGGCCCGACAGGTTCGCCAGGATGATCTTATCCTTCGGCAGCGTCGCCGCCAGCTTGGCCGCATACGCCAGCGCATGCGAAGACTCCAGCGCAGGAATAATCCCCTCGATATGGCAGCAATCATGGAAAGCCTGCAGCGCCTCGTCGTCGGTAATCGACACATACTGCGCCCGCCCCGAATCCTTCAGGTAGGAGTGCTCAGGCCCCACGCCCGGATAATCCAGGCCCGCCGACACCGAGTGCGTCTCGATGATCTGACCGCCCTCGTCCTGCAGCAGGTAAGTACGATTGCCGTGCAAAACGCCCGGATAGCCGGCCGTCAGCGAAGCGGCATGCTTGCCGGTATCGAGCCCCTCCCCTGCCGCCTCGACGCCAACCAGCGCCGTCGCAACCTGGTCGATGTAAGGATAGAAAATGCCCATCGCGTTCGAGCCGCCGCCGATGCAGGCCACCACATAGTCCGGCTGGCGCCCGGTCATCTCAGGCATCTGCTGCAGGCATTCCTCGCCGATCACGGACTGGAAATCGCGCACCATCATCGGATATGGGTGCGGCCCCGCCACCGTGCCGATGATGTAGAAAGTGTTTTCAATATTGGTGACCCAGTCGCGCATCGCCTCGTTCAGCGCATCCTTCAGGGTCTTGGAGCCGGATTCCACGGGCACCACGGTCGCGCCGAGCAGCTTCATGCGGTAAACGTTCTGCGCCTGGCGCTTCACGTCCTCGCTGCCCATGTACACCACGCACTCCAGGCCGAAGCGCGCGCAGATGGTCGCGGTAGCAACGCCGTGCTGGCCGGCGCCCGTTTCGGCGATGATGCGCGGCTTGCCCATGCGCTTGGCCAGCAAAGCCTGGCCGATCACGTTGTTGATCTTGTGCGCGCCGGTGTGGTTCAGGTCTTCGCGCTTGAAGAAAATCTGCGCGCCGCCCAGTTGGTCGGACCAGCGCTTGGCGTGGTACACAGGCGATGGACGGCCGACGAAGTGCTTCAGCTCATAGCGGAACTCTTCAAGGAACAGTTCATCCTTGCTGTAGCGGTCATAGGCTTCGCGCAGCTCGGCCAGCGCGTAGCTCAGGGTTTCGGCAACGAAGGAGCCACCGTAAGGGCCGAAATGGCCGGTGGCGTCAGGCAAGTGGTAAGACGAGGCGTGGAACAGGTGCGCTGGAGGCGCATCAACCGGGGTTTTCATGGTGCGGATCTTTCTCAAACGTGGCATCTGCTGCCCGCACGCCGCGAATGAACTCCGCGATCAGGCGAGCATCTTTGATACCCTTGGCGCGCTCGACGCCACTTGAGACGTCAACCGCGTAAGGGCGAACGCTGGCCACTGCGCCAGTCACATTTTGCACGCTCAAGCCACCACTCAAAACGGCCCGATGCGCGAGATCTTTTGGGATTAGGGACCAATCGAAAACCTTTCCTGCGCCGCCATATGCATCCACGAAGGTGTCGAGCAGGAGGCCCGAGAACAAGCCACTGGATGCGCGGCAAAGTCGCTCATATTCTAGCAGCTCAGCGCCGCTTGTGTCGGGTTTGACGCGGAAGACCCGTACAAACGCCCTGCCCGCCGCACGCGCCGCTTGCGCGCACTGCTCCGCCGTCTCATCGCCATGGAATTGCAAAAGTGATACGGGCGCCACCGCCACGGTGTCGGCCACCTGCTGCGCCGTGTGATTAACGAACAGGCCGACCGGCGTCACGAACGGCGGCAGCAGCGCAATCAGCTCGGCCGCGCGTTGCGGCGTCACGTAGCGCGGGCTCTTCTCGTAAAACACAAAACCCACTGCATCGGCGCCTGCCGCCACAGCGGCCTGGACGTCTTCTTCGCGGGTCAGGCCGCAGATCTTGATGCGCGTGCGTGGCATGTGTGAATTTCCTCAGAAAGCAGGCAGGATGCTGGGCTCCTCGTACGGCAAGCCCCATTTTGCGTCGTATTCGATCCGGGACAGGTACAGGCCGTCCGGCATGAAGGTCGGCGCCGCCTTGGTGCGGTCCTTCCCAGCCAGCAGCTCGCCCATCCATTCGATATTCTCGCGCCCCTGGCCAACGTAGACCAGCGAGCCAACCAGGTTGCGCACCATATGATGCAGGAAGGCGCTGGCGCGCAAGGTGAACAGGATCATGTCGCCGTGGCGCTCGATCTCGATCATCTGCATTTCCTTGACCGGCGTCTTGGCCTGGCACATGGAGGCGCGGAAGGCCGTGAAGTCGTGGGTGCCGATCAGCGGCTTGACCGCTTCGCGCATGCGCTCCACGTCCAGCTTCCAGTGGGTGAAGCCGGCGCGGCCCGCCAGCAGCGGCGAACGCACCTGGTGGTTGTACAGCAGGTAATGATAGGTACGGGAACGGGCGCTGAAGCGCGAATGGAATTCCTGCTCGGGCGTCGGCGCTTCCGGCACGTAGCGCGCCCAGCGCACGCCGATCGATTCGGGCAGGAAGGCATTGATGCCGCGCACCCAGGCGTGTTCCGCGCGATCGAGTTCGGTGTCGAAGTGCACGACCTGGTTCAGGGCGTGCACGCCGGCATCGGTGCGGCCGGCGCAGGTGGTGCCCAGCCTGACGCAGGCGAAGCGCTCGATGGCTTCCTCCAGCTTGTTCTGCACGGTCTGGCCGTGCGGCTGGATCTGGTAGCCAAGCCAGTCGGCGCCGTTGTACTGAACCCCTAATGCAATGCGTTTCAAAATAAAAAATGCCCGGTCAGATTGATCTGTGACCGGGCATTATACGGCGAATCAGGGATTAGCCGAGCTGGGCGCGCATTGCCGAAGCACGGGAGACCTGGTCGTCGCTGCCGCCGCGGATCACTTCATCCAGCAGCTCGCGGGCGCCTTCCTTGTCGCCGATTTCCTGGTAAGCCACAGCCAGGTCCAGCTTGGTGTCCATTTCCATATGGAGGGCGGACATCTCTTCCTCGTTCTTCGGCGCTTCGGCCGTCGCCTGGCCAACGCCGCCGAGGTCGAGGTCGATACCGGACAGGTCGAAGTCGGCAGCCGCCGGCGCCGCAGCGACGGCAGGAGCGGCTTCCACTGGCAGGTCCAGCGCGAAGTCGGCAGCCGACAGCGGCGCTTCTTCAACTGGCGCAGCAGCCGGCGCGCTCGCCGCTGGCAGCGAGAAGTCCATGCTGCTCAGGTCTGCCAGCGGGTCGGCGGCAGGTGCAGCCGGCTTGGACTCGCTTGGCAGGTCCAGGTTGAAGTCCATGCCGATATCGGCCATGGCATCAGCCACTGGAGCAGCTTCCACCGCTTCCACCTTGGCAGCCGGTGCATCCAGGCCCAGGTCGAAGGACAGGTCGTGCACTTCTTCCGCAGCAGGAACCGGTGCCGGCGCTGCTTCGGCAACAACCGGCGCCGCAGCGGCAGGCTCGTCGAAGCTCAGGCCGCCGAGGTCGAAGTCCAGGGTGTTGCTATCGGCAGCTTTCGGGCTTGGCTTGGATTCTTCAGCCAGGGACGGCAGCGCACCGGCGTCGCGGTCCAGGTCAAAGTCCATCGCGCTGACGGCGGCAGCAGGCGCGGCGTCCTGGCTCAGGTCCAGGTCCAGGCCATCGGCTGCAGCGTTGGCTGGTGCAGCGGGCTCAGCAAACATCGCAGCGAAGTCGTTGAGCTCATTCGACTCGCTGGCTACGAAAGGGGCTGCACCGGCGGCAGCGGCAGCACCGCCCATGCCGGCAGCGGCCTTGGCTTGCGCAGCACTCACGTACAGCGGATTGTCAGGATCGATGCTGACGCCCAGCGCAGCAGCTTGCGCCCACTCGTCGCCCACGCCCTTGGTCATCGAATACAGCTCGCTGGCCTGGGTTTCGAAGGAACGGGCATCCTTGCGGCCGGCGTAGATTTCCAGCAGCTTCAGGCGCACCGGGTGGCGTTCAGGATGGACGCGCAGCGCTTCCTTCAGGATTTCCTCTGCCTGGGCATCACGGCCGTAAGCGATGTACACATCGGCTTCCGCCACCGGATCGACTTCATTGGTGTCGAGCTGGCTGGCCGAAGGGGCGAAGTTGGAGTTGAACACGCTGTTGCTGGTGTCCACGCTCTGGCCGCCGGTTTCAGCGAACAGGGAATGCGCCGTGGTGCCTGGATCGCCCAGCACGCTGGCCGCTTCCGTATTCGGCAGCGCCAGTTCTTCGGCAGCCTTGCGGCGGCGTACCACCATCAGCGCAGCGATACCGAGCAGCGCAGCAACGCCGGCGCCGATCAGCTTGATGTTTTCCATGATCATGTCGACCAGGCCCGGCTCGACTTTCGCAGGCGGCGGCGTCACCACGGTACGCTTTGGCTTGGCCGGCTTTTCCGGTGCGGCCTCGGCCGGAGCGGCGCCTTCCGCGGCCACTGGGGCAGGTGCGGCAGCAGCCGGGGCGGTAGCAGCCGGCGCCGGGGCTGGCATAGGCTCGGACAGCTTGACGGCCGGGCTGGCCGCCGGTGCCGCGGCAGCTGGTGCCGGTGCCGCTGCCGGGGCAGGTGCAGAAGCGCTGGCCTTCGCTTGCGCGCTGGCGGCAGCCTTGTTCTTCACCTCCATCAGCTTCTCGAGGTTGTTGACGTTCTTCTCCAGCTCCTTCACGCGGGCGCTGGCGTCGGCCATCTGGCGGTCCTTGGCGATCTTGTCTTCCACTGCGCCGGTCTTGCCCGGCTTGCTGGAAGCCTCGCCGGCCTTGGACAGTTTCAGCTGGTCTTTCGACTCGGTGACCGGCGTCGGGCGCTCCTTGACCTGGGCAGTGATCTTGCCGGTCTGGCTCTGCTGGGATTCAGCTTCCTTGGACGGCGTGGCCGCAGCCACCTGGCCTGCCAGCTTGGAGCGGTAGGCGTTGAAGTCGGCAGCATGCGCCACCACCACGCCGTGGGCTTCGCCCTGGCTGGTGCCCTTGACGGTGCCGGCATCCGGCACGGACAGGATGGTGCCGGACTTCAGGCGGTTCATGTTGGAACCGTTGAAGGCGTCCGGATTGGCACGGTACAGCGCGACCAGCATCATGTCCAGCGACACGTCGGCCGGCTTCAGGCGGCCGGCGATCTTGCCCAGCGTATCGCCCTTCTTGACTTGGTAGCTGTCGGCAGCAGCGCCGTCCTGGGCGGCAGCGGCGCGCGGCGCAGCCGCCGGCTCCGGTGCACGCGACGGTGCGGCAGGCGCGGTCGGCGCTGCGCTTGGTGCAGCAGCCGGGGCCGGCGCCGCGGCAGCTGGCGCAGCCGCCGGAGCGGCAGCCGGCTTGGCGGCAGGGCGCGAACGCTGCGCTGCCACTTGCGCCGAATTGGTCGTGCGCAGGTCGGCAGGATCGAGCAGGAAGGTGTATTCGCGCACCAGGCGACCATTGGTCCAGGTCAATTCCAGCAGCATGTCAACGAAAGGCTCGTTGATCGGCTGGGACGAAGTGATGCGGATAAATTGGCGCGAGCCACGGGCTTCGACCTCGAAGCGCAGGCTGAGCAATGCCGAATTGAAGTCGATATTGGCGGCGCGGAAGGCATCCGGCGAGGCCAGCTTGGCCACCAGTTCGGATGCTTCTTCAGGAGTAACGGCAGTCAATTCGATTTCGGCGCGCAGCGGCTGCCCCAGCGAGGAGAGCACAGTGAGCTTGCCAAGGCCTGCTGCGTTGACGGAAATAGGTGCGAGCACTGCACCGCTGAGCACAGCAGCGGTCAGTGTTTTCAACGCGAACGAAGCGACCTTGGAAGGTTTTTGTACAGGCATAGTGAGCGACGAAAAATGGTTAACGTGGAAACAAAGTTACTTTTCCAGAGGTCTCAACATAACATCATGCTTTAGAGCATGCAAGCATTGTCCCACTATTCTTCCTTTAAAGGAACTATTCTGTTTCGTTCATGCCGAAAATATTCCTTCGCCCAAAGAAAAAGCCGGAATTTCCTTTGAAATCCGGCTTTTAGAAAATACTTCTTATCTTGTTTATTATTCAGTAGGTATTAGCTGATTAATAACTTTTTATTTATCCAATACGATGCGCAGCATGCGGCGCAGCGGCTCGGCGGCGCCCCACAGCAGCTGGTCGCCGACGGTGAAGGCGGACAGGTAGTCGCCGCCCATCGACATCTTGCGCACGCGGCCGACCGGAATCGCCAGGCTGCCGGTGACGGCGGCCGGGGTCAGTTCCTTGACCGACGCTTCGCGGGTGTTCGGCACGAACTTCACCCACTGGTTGTCCTTGGCGATGATGTCGTTGATCTCGTCCAGCGGCACATCCTTGCGCAGCTTGATGGTCAGCGCCTGGCTGTGGCAGCGCATGGCGCCGATGCGCACGCACAGGCCGTCGACCGGGATCGCGGAGGCGGAGAAGCCTTCGCCGCGGCCCAGGATCTTGTTGGTCTCGGCGCCGCCCTTCCACTCTTCCTTCGACTGGCCGTTGCCCAGGTCCTTGTCGATCCACGGGATCAGGTTGCCGCCCAGCGGCACGCCGAACTGCTTGGTTTCTTCCGGCGACAGGCCGTGCTGGGTGGCCAGCACCTGCTTGTCGATTTCCAGGATGGCGGAAGCCGGGTTGTCCAGCAGGTGCTTGACGGAGGCGTTGATGGTGCCGTACTGGGTCAGCAGCTCGCGCATGTGCTGGGCGCCGCCGCCGGAAGCCGCCTGGTAGGTCATGGAGGTCATCCACTCCACCAGGTCTTGCTTGAACAGGCCGCCCAGGCCCATCAGCATGCAGGACACGGTGCAGTTGCCGCCGATGAAGTTCTTCACGCCCTTGGCCATCGCGTCCTTGATCACGTTCAGGTTGACCGGATCGAGCACGATCACGGCATCCTTGTCCATGCGCAGGGTCGACGCGGCGTCGATCCAGTAGCCGTTCCAGCCCGCTGCGCGCAGCTTCGGGAATACCTCGGTGGTGTAGTCGCCGCCCTGGCAGGAGATGATGATCTCGCAGCGTTTCAGTTCGTCGATGTTGGTGGCGTCTTTCAGGGTAGTCTCGTTCTTCGCCATCTTCGGCGCAGCGCCGCCGGTGTTCGAAGTGGAGAAGAATACCGGCTCGATATGGGCAAAGTCGCCCTCTTCCTGCATGCGCTGCATCAGGACCGAACCGACCATACCGCGCCAACCAACCAGACCTACGAGTTTCATTTTGCTTTCCTTTGGGAGTAAATTCTTTTCAATTCTAAACCGGTACCCCAGTGTCTGACCCGCAGGGTCAGACACTGATACGCGACCGCTGCGTGCCGGGTGTCAGACCCCGTGGGTCTGACACCGGGTTACCGGTTTTCAGAGCGCCGCCACCACTGCGTCGCCCATCTGCGTAGTGCCGACCTTGGTCGTACCCTCTTCGTAGATGTCCGGCGTGCGCAGCCCCTGTGCCAGTACCTTCTTGACGGCGTTTTCGATGCGGTCGGCCTGCTCCGCGCGATTCAGCGAATAGCGCAGCATCATGGCGGCCGACAAAATCGTGGCCAGCGGGTTGGCAACACCCTTGCCCGCGATGTCGGGAGCCGAGCCGTGCGACGGTTCGTACAGGCCCTTGTTGTTGGCATCCAGCGAAGCCGATGGCAGCATGCCGATCGAGCCGGTCAGCATGGCCGCGGCGTCGGACAGGATGTCGCCGAACATATTGCCGGTGACGATCACGTCGAATTTCTTCGGCGCGCGCACCAGCTGCATGGCGGCGTTGTCGACGTACATGTGGTCCAGCGCCACGTCCGGGTATTCCTTGTGCACGTCGGTGACGATGTCTTTCCAGAACTGGAAGGTTTCCAGCACATTGGCCTTGTCGACGGAAGTCAGGCGCTTACCGCGCTTTTGCGCCGCCTGGAACGCCACGTGGGCGATGCGGCGGATTTCGCCTTCCGCATAGCGCATGGTGTCGAAGCCTTCGCGCTGGCCCTTGAACGGGCCATCCGGACATTCGCGCACGCCGCGCGGCTGGCCGAAGTAGATGTCGCCGGTCAGTTCGCGCACGATCAGGATGTCCAGGCCCGACACCACTTCCGGCTTCAGCGTCGAAGCGCCGGCCAGTTCAGGGTACAGGATGGCCGGACGCAGGTTGCCGAACAGGCCCAGGTTCTTGCGCAGACCGAGGATGGCCTGCTCCGGCCGCAGCGGACGGTCCAGGGTGTCGTACTTCCAGTCGCCTACCGCGCCGAACAGCACGGCATCGGCCGCCTTGGCCAGCGCCAGGGTTTCCTCCGGCAGCGGGTGGCCCTTGGCCTCGTAACCTGCGCCGCCGACCGGCGCGGTTTCCATTTCAAATTTCTCGTCGAGCGCGTTCAGGACCTTGACGGCCTGGCTGACGATTTCCGGGCCAATGCCATCGCCCGGCAGGATTGCAATTTTCATTATTCGATCTTCTGTTAGATAACGTTGGCCAACCAGGGCTGGCTTGCGAGACGGCGCTCTTCGAACGCTTTGATCTCGTCGGCATGGCGCAGGGTCAGGCCAATATCGTCGAGGCCATTCATCAGGCAGTACTTGCGGAAGGCATCGATCTCGAAGGGATAAGAGACGGTGCCGCTGCTGGTGCCTACACGCTGCTGTTCAAGATCCACTACCAGGCGGTAACCCGGGAAGGCCTTGACTTCGTTGAACAGATGATCGATCTGCGCTTCAGTGAGAACGACCGGCAGCAGGCCGTTCTTGAAGCAGTTGTTGAAGAAAATGTCCGCAAAGCTTGGCGCGAGGATGGCGCGGAAACCGTATTGGTCGAGCGCCCACGGCGCGTGTTCGCGCGAAGAGCCGCAGCCGAAGTTCTTGCGGGTCAAAAGAATCGAAGCGCCCTGGTAGCGCGGCTGGTTCAGCACGAAGTCCGGGTTGAGCGGACGCTTGCTGTTATCCATGCCCGGCTCGCCGTGGTCCAGGTAGCGCCACTCGTCAAACAGGTTGGGGCCAAAACCGGTACGGTGGATCGATTTCAGGAATTGTTTCGGAATGATCGCGTCGGTATCGACGTTGGCGCGGTCAAGCGGTGCAACTAAGCCTTCATAGACTGTAAATTTTTCCATGATTCTCAACGGGTGGCGACGGCGGACCGTCGCGGTCCGCCGATCAGCGGTTATTTACTGCCGGCGCCTTCCATTTTCTGGCCGACTTTCTGGACATCCTTGCCGAAGCCCGCGACGGTATTGCAACCGGTCAGGGAGAATGCGGCGATAGCGATGGCGATGGCAAATAGCTTTTTCATGATGTTGTCTCTGGCAGGTTATGGTTAGCGGATGGATCGGACATCCACAAAATGGCCGGCGATACCGGCAGCCGCCGCCATGGCGGGAGACACCAGGTGGGTGCGTCCGCCCTGGCCTTGACGGCCTTCGAAATTACGGTTGGAAGTCGAGGCACAGCGCTCGCCCGGATCCAGGCGGTCGGCGTTCATGGCCAGGCACATCGAGCAGCCCGGCTCGCGCCACTCAAAGCCGGCTGCCTTGAAGATCGCATCCAGGCCTTCGCGTTCGGCCTGCTCTTTCACCAGGCCCGAGCCCGGCACTACCATGGCGAGCTTGACGTTCGAAGCACGCTGCTTGCCGCGCACAACGGCAGCGGCGGCGCGCAAGTCTTCGATGCGCGAGTTGGTGCAGGAGCCGATGAAGACCTTGTCGATGCGGATGTCTTCGATGCGCGTGTTCGGCGTCAGGTTCATGTACACCAGGGCCTTTTCCATGGCGTCGCGCTTGACCGGGTCTTTTTCCTGGTCCGGGTCGGGCACGCGGCCGTCGATCGAAGTCACCTGCTCGGGCGAAGTGCCCCAGGTCACTTGCGGCAGGATCTGCGCCGCGTCCAGCGTCACCACGAAGTCGAATTTCGCGCCCGGGTCGGAATGCAGGGTGCGCCAGTAGGACACGGCCTGCTCCCACTGCGGGCCCACCGGTGAATAAGGGCGGCCCTTGACGTAGTTGATGGTGGTGTCGTCCACCGCGATCATGCCGGCGCGGGCGCCCGCTTCGATCGCCATATTACAGACGGTCATGCGGCCTTCCATCGACAGCGAGCGGATTGCCGAACCGGCGAATTCGATCGCATAGCCGGTGCCGCCTGCGGTGCCGATCTTGCCGATCACGGCCAGCACGATGTCCTTGGCGGTCACGCCGGCCGGCAGCACGCCGTCCACCTGCACCAGCATGGACTTGGACTTCTTGGCCAGCAGGGTCTGGGTCGCCAGCACGTGCTCCACTTCCGAGGTGCCGATGCCGTGCGCTAGCGCGCCGAACGCGCCGTGGGTCGACGTATGCGAGTCGCCGCACACCACGGTCATGCCTGGCAGGGTCGCGCCCTGCTCCGGGCCGATCACGTGCACGATGCCCTGGCGCTTGTCGTTCATATTGAAGTAGGTCATGCCGACCGACTTGGTGTTCTTGTCCAGGGTTTCCACCTGCAGGCGCGAGACCGGGTCCTCGATGCCATGCGAACGGTCCGTGGTCGGAACGTTATGGTCGGCCACGGCCAGGTTGGCCGACAGGCGCCATGGCTGGCGGCCGGCGCTGCGCAGGCCGTCGAATGCCTGCGGGCTGGTCACTTCGTGAACCAGGTGGCGGTCGATGTACAGGAGGGCGGTGCCGTCTTCCTCAGTGCGTACTACGTGGGATTCCCAGAGTTTGTCGTAAAGCGTTTTCATGATGCTGCCTGATAAGGTGATCCGTTTGATTATGCCATATTTTGTGCAATGCAAAACCTAGCCGTTTTCCGCCTCGTGAGCAATTTCGCGTAGTTTTTGAGCGATGGCGCCAAATAAAAAAAGCCTGCAGCCCCTTTGTGGGAGGCTGCAGGCTTGTGTTTTCTGTATTTTTTGGAGGAGGCCTTAGGCCGCCATCCTTACACTTCCCCTGCAACCGTCCATCAGGAACGATAGGCCAACTACTAGGACCAGGTCGCCCTCGGCGGAACGTGCGGTGCCGGTAATGCCTTCCACCGACAGTGCGGTCATCGGCTTGATGACCAGGTCGGCAGTGCCATCCACGGCCGAAACGGCCAGGATGTAAGGCTGCGGCGAGTTCACCACGATGCCCACGCGCTCCGAGCATGGCTCGTAGCCCAGTGCATCGGCCAGCGAACGTACCGGCAGCGGACGGCCCTGGTCTTTCAGGACCGGGGCGCCGCCCACTTCCATGAAGGTTTCCGGCAGTTCGACCACGCGTTCGACCACGGCCATCGGCAGCGCCAGCAGCGCGCCGGAGGTGGACACCAGCATGGTCGGCACGATCGACAGTTCGATCGGCAGGCGGATGGCGAACTTGGTGCCCTTGCCCAGGGCCGATTCGATATGGATCGCACCGCGGTTCTTTTCCACGGCGGTCTTCACCACGTCCATGCCGACGCCGCGGCCGGAGACGGACGATGCCACTTCCTTGGTCGAGAAGCCAGGCAGGAACACCAGCTGGTAGGACTCGTCGTCCGACAGGTTGGCGCTCGGCGAGATCAGGCCCTTCTCCGCAGCCTTGCGGCGCAGCGCGACCGGGTCCATGCCCTTGCCGTCGTCCTGCAGCACGATCATGACGGAGTTGGCCTCCTGCCATGCTTTCAGCGAGATGTAGGCGCGCGGCGATTTGCCCTTGGCCAGGCGCTCGTCCGGCGCTTCTACGCCATGGTCCAGCGCGTTGCGCAGCATGTGCACCAGCGGGTCGTACAGGCTGTCCACCACCACGCGGTCAACTTCGGTTTCCGCGCCTTCGATGGTCAGCTCGACTTCCTTGCCCAGGTCTTTTGCCAGTTCGCGCACCAGGCGCGGGAACTTCTGGAACAGGCGGCCGACCGGCTGCATGCGGGTCGCCAGGGTGGCGCGCTGCAGTTCGGTGGAATAGCGCGAAGCGCGTTCCAGGGTTTCGGTCAGGGCCGACATCAGCGTCGCAGCCTGGCCTTCGAACTTGAATTGCTGCAGGCGTTCCAGCAGCACGGCAGCCTGGTTGGCGGCCTGCACCGACTCGCCGGCCACTTCCAGCAGCGCATCGAGTTTGACGGCGTCGATACGGATCGATTCTTCCTTGGCCGGCGCGGAGGTCGGTTTGGCTTCGCCAGCCGGGCGCTCGCGCGCTTCCGGTGCAGCAGCAGGTGCTGCAGGCGCGGCGGGCGGGGTGCCGGCAGCTGCGGCGTGGGCCGCAGCGACGCCTTCGGCACGCACATCAACCGCCGGACGCACATAAGTACCAGGCGGCACCACGGCTTCATACATGCCTTCCCAGTCCAGGCCATCGGCCGACGGCGCAGCGACCGGCGCAGCACTTGGCGCTGCGGCAGCAGGGGCAGCCGCGGCAGGTGCCGCAGCGGCAGGGGCGGCGGCTGGCTTGGCCTTGCCCGCAGCGGAACTGGCCTTGCCTTCGATCGCATCCTTCAGGATCGCTTCCAGGTCGGCCGGCATCGGCGCCAGCTCGTCCGGCGCGGTACCGTTATTCAGGTCGGTCAGCTGGTCGGCCACGAAGCCGGACGCTTGCAGCGCCGCTTCGATCGACAGCGGCGTAACCGGCGCGGCGCCGGTGCGCAGCGCGTCGAACAGGTTCTCGGTCAGGTGGCAGGCCGAAACCAGTGCGCCAAGGTTCATGAAGCCCGCGCCACCCTTGATGGTGTGGAACGAGCGGAAAACTGCGTTCAGCGTTTCCTTGTTGTCGGGGTCACGTTCGAGGCGCAGCAAGTGCTCTTCGACGTTGACGGCCAGGTCCATGGCCTCGACAACGAACTCCTTGAGCATATCGTCCATTAGAACCCCAGGTCGGCAAGCAGGTCATCGACGCTGTCCTGATTCAGGGCTTCCGATGGGACGGATGGACCTGACATCAGCGACACCTCTTTCTGCGCGATCTTTTCGCGCACATCGGCCGGCGCATTGTCTTTCAGCAGCTGCGCCAGCTCGGATTCGACCTTCTTGGTGATGGCCACGACCTTCTTGATCAACTGGCCGGTGATGTCCTGGAAGTCCTGGGCCATCATGATTTCCAGCAGGCGGGCTTTTTCCGCCTCGGTTGCTTGCGCTACCTTGGTGGCGAAAGTGCGCGAATCGCCCGCCAGGGCCTTGAACTCTTCAATGCTCAGCTTGCCTGCGAACAGGTCGGCCCAGCGGTCTTCCATTTCCTTGGCTTGCTTGGACAGTACTTCCTGCGCCGGCATGCCATCGTCCAGGGTATTCAGCACCTTGTTGGCTGCCTGTTCGGTCAGCGATGCCACATATTCCAGGCGGTCCTGCGCATCCACGATCTGGGTGGACGCTTCGGTCAAGGCCTTGTCGTAGCCCAGTTCGCGCAGCGAGTCGTGCAGCAAGCGCACGATGCCGCCCAGGCGTTCGAACATGCCGTCCGCATGTTCGCCGCCTTCGGCCGGCGCTTCGCCCGCAGGGGCCGGGACAGGTGCCGGGGCCGGCGTTGGGGCCGGAGCGGCCGCCTTGCTGGAAGCGGCTACGGAATCAAACAGGCTTTCCAGGTCATCGGAATCGCCAGACTCGGATGCCGCAGCGGCCGGAGCCGGCGCTGGAGCAGGTGCAGGCGCATTCGCCCGTTGCGCAGATACTTCCTCAAATAATGCATCGAAATCATCAGCGGCGTCGGTCATAATTCCTGCTTCTCCATAATTTTCAAAAGTTCCTGCTGCCGGAAAAAATTGTCAAATTTGACGCTCGGCAATAAATAAGGCACTCACGCGAGTGTAACAGGGGCACCCCACTCAGTTCAATCTCTTAGGTGAAGCCAAACCGCCCTCCAAGTGTACTGTTGTATTTGCGGATGGTGTGAAATACACGCTGCAAGCCCCTGAAATAACGGGAATTTGCGCCATCTGCGATGTCCTCGTGACAGTTTCTTGATAATTATCAACTCTTTACAGCAGAACAATACCGATAAACGGGGCTACAATGAAGGCAGGAACTGGCTCTTTTAATAGTTAAAGGAGGCTGAGATATGTACCGGAAAATCCTGATAACGACGGACGGCTCGGCCGTTTCCAGCAAGACTGCCTGTGCCGGGGTCGAATTTGCCCAGCAGCTTGGGGCAGAAGTGCTGGCCTTGTTCGTGGCGCCGGAATACCAGTACCCGATTTACGTGGAAATCATCCCGCCCAGCTACCCGAGCGAAGAAGAGTACCGGGCGGCAATGCAGCGCGCCGGCAACGAGCACGTTCAGTCTATCCTTGAGTCCTGCGCGAAAAAAGGCGTACGGGCCGAAGGCATGACAGCCTTTGCCGAAAGCGCAGCACTGAAGATCGTCGAAGTCGCCAACCAGTGCGGCTGCGACCTGATTTTCATCGGTTCGCACGGGCGCAGCGGCTGGGGCCACCTGCTCCTGGGCAGTGTGACCAATAAAGTGCTGTCGCATACCAAGATCCCGGTGCTGGTGCACCGGCTGATCAAAGACCCGCGCCCGGCCTGAACGGCCTGGCGTTACGACGCGCTCCGGCCTGCCGGGCCGGAGTGTGAAGACAAGTATTGCTAACTTTTTGAGGAACTATGATTCGCATTGTCATTGCCGACGACCACACCATCATGCGCGAAGGGCTCAAGCGCATTCTTGACGGGGCTCCCGACATCGACATCGTAGGCGAAGCCATCGACGGCTTCGAAGTTCTCACCCATATCCGCCAGGGCGGCTTCGACCTGCTGCTGCTCGACCTGTCCATGCCAGGACGCAGCGGCGTCGACCTGATCCGCCAGATCCGCAGCGAATCGCCCAAGCTTGCCATCCTGATCCTCACCATGCACGAGGAAGAGCAGTACGCGGTGCGCGCCATCCGCGCCGGCGCCCAGGGCTACCTGACCAAGGAAAGCGCCGGCACCCAGCTGGTGGGCGCGATCCGCAAGGTCGCCTCCGGCCGCCCCTATATCTCCACCGAAGTGGCCGAGCAACTGGCACTCAACATCATGCAGCCGGCCGAAACCCTGTTGCACAAACAGCTATCCGACCGCGAATTCGAAGTGTTTTCGCTGCTGGTGTCGGGAAAATCCATCACCGAGATCGCCAACGGCCTGCATTTGAGCGTGAAAACGGTCAGCACCCACAAGACCCGCATCATGCAGAAGATGGGCATGGCATCGCTGTCCGAAATGGTCCAGTACGCAGTGGCACACAAGCTCCTGACCCCGTTCAAAGCATGATTGACAAGGTTGACTTTAGGATAATTCCTACACTGCCCCACTACCCTCCTACGGGCATATTCAGCAACGACTGATATTTTTCCCACATTCACGTTGGCATACTGAAACCATTCCGTTTGGGAACCAGGAGATCAGCATGCTCTCAACGCAACCCGTGTCCCATGAGGCCGGCCGACAGCGGCAAGGCCGTTTGTGGTCCAACCTGAAAGAAGTGTGCGAACTGCTGCACTTGCCGCCGGTATCGCTCAATTCCGAAGAGCTGCTGTTCCAGCATGTGCAGTTCAAGACCGGCCAGCGCGTGCATACGATTGGCCAGCCGTTCGACATGCTGTACGTGGTCAACTCCGGCTTCATGAAAACGGTGCTGATTGACGAATTCGGCAACGAGCAGGTGCTGGCCTTCCCGATGAAGGGCGACCTGATGGGCGTGGACGGCATCCACAGCAAGACTTACGCCTCGGAGGCGGTGGCGCTGTCGGACTGCGACCTGATCCTGCTGCCTTTCAAGAAGCTGACCACGCTGGGCCGCACCCACGTGGAGCTGGAGAATATGATGTACGGCGTGATGAGCCGCGAGCTGGTGCGCGAGCAAGCCATGATCGGCATGCTGGGCGCGCTGAGCGCGGAGGCCCGGGTGGCACGCTTCCTGGTCACGCTGTCGGAAAAGTTTTCGCAGATGGGTTATTCGAGCAAGCTGTTCAACCTGCGCATGACGCGCCACGAGATCGGCAGCTACCTCGGCTTAACGCTGGAAACGGTCAGCCGCACCCTGTCCGCCTTCAACGAGATCGGGCTGATCAGCGTGGACCAGCGCACCATCGGCATCAAGGACGTCGACGCCCTGAAATCCCTGCGTCGCCTGCCGCCATCGCGCACGCGCAGCAAGCTGCCGTCGCGCGCCAAAGCCGCCGCCAGCGAAGCTGCCGTGCCGCTGCTGGCGACACTGTAAAGAGTACTACTCACCCAGCTTTGGCCCGCTTCGGCGGGCCTCTTTTTTTCTTCAATAATTTATTTGACAAGCATTGCCGACCTGCGCATAATGCAAATGCGAATCATTCTTATCTGAGGAAAAACAACAATGCAAACTTCCGCCACGATCGACGCCCCCAAACCCAAGGCTGCTGCCACCCCTGCCGCGCAGCAGCCGACCCAGCCCTTGCGCCGCTACACCACCGCCGGCCTGATGGAAGACCAGCGCGAAATCGAAATTGAACACGCCGGCCGCATCTACCGTCTTCGCATCACGCAGTTGAACAAGCTGATCCTGACTGCCTGAAGCTTACCCTCCCCAATCGCCAGCCAGCCGTCACACGCGGCAGCCAGCCACCCCTGAACTTTTGGAGTGAATCATGGCTATCGACCGCAACGACCCGATCTTCACGCACAGCGCCGCTGCCCGCCAGCCGGAGCTGATGCTGTCCGCCGTGCTGCACCTGATGTCGCATTACACCGCCAATGCCGCCGACAACGGCGGCTGCGTCAAGCTGGCATCGGTCATCGAACGCCACCTGAAAGCGCTGTCGGCGCAGCCGGACCTGGCGCCGGTGCTGCGCGCCACCTGCCAGCAATTGTGCGAACAGTGGGCCGTGGTCGTTGAACAAGCCCGTCCTCCACAGGAACGCGCCAGCTTCCTGGCGCGCCTGATCGGCCGTCCCCGCCCTGCCCCGCTGGCAGCCTGAGGCTCGTCATGTGCGACAAGCACGCCGGCGCCGCCAGGCCCGCGGCTGCCGAACCGGCACGGCGCCGCCGCATCTGGGACCTGCCCCACACCTGCCACTGCCCGCTGGTCGGCGTCGGCCTGCCCCTTGGCGTGCTGCGCAAGATCGTCACCAAGGCCGTCGGCGGCAAGGTGCTGGCCGACGATTATGAAGTGCACGTCGGCGCCGTCAGCGAATGCAGCAGCCGCAACCGCCTGTCGGAAGCCATCCAGAAGGAACTGGAACGCCGCTACGCCGTCGTCATCCAGCGCTTCCGCCCCGCCCGCGACGCCGCGGCACTGGAAACGCTGTGGGAGGCTGCGGTCGCCAGCGGCGACGTGCCGGGCCCGTTCTGGGCCGGCCTGAGCCACCCGCACTGCACGCTTGAACTGCAGGAACGCATGTGCCGCGACCTGCACATGATCCAGCACCAGGCCGGCGCCGCCACGCGGGCCGACATCAGCCGCCTGCAAGCGCTCGAGCAATCCAATGCCGCGCTCGAGCGCGAACTGGCGCGGCTGCAGCAGCGCAGCGCAGCCTGGCAAGCCGAGCGCCACGCCGAGCAGGAAGCCCACGCCGCCGCCCTGATGCAGCTGCGCGCGCAGCTGGTCGGCCGCGACAGCGTGCTCGCCTCGCTGCGCCAGCAACTGGAAGAGCTCCATGCCACCATTCCCGGCCTCGCCACGCGCGAACGCCTGGCGCGCCAGTTGGCCGACACCGAGCAGCGCGTGCACGACTTGCGCGCCGAGGCCAGCGCCGCCCGCGCCGAAGCAGGCACGCTGGAACGCCAGCTGAACGAAGCACGCGCCGCGCTTGCCGCAGCCAGCGCGCAACCATCGCCCGCCATGCCGGCAGCCGCCACCGCCGCAACGGGCGGGCCGGCTGCCAGGGCGGGCACCACGGCACAGCGCATCACCCTGCACGGCCTGCTGGCCGAACGCGTGCTGTGCGTCGGCGGCCGCGCCGGCAACGTCGCCGGCTACCGCAGCGTGATCGAAGAAGCCGGCGCCGAATTCCTGCACCACGACGGCGGCCTGGAAGACAACGTGGCCCGCCTGGAAACCAGCATGGCCGCGGCCGACCTGGTGATCTGCCAGACCGCCTGCATCAGCCACAGCGCCTACTGGCGCGTGAAGGACTTCTGCAAGCGCCACCAGAAACGCTGCATCTTCGTCGACAACCCCAGCGTCACCACCCTCCAGCGCGCCCTCGAACCCCAATAAAAGTCGGGGTCAGGTCTGTCATTTGGACACCGACACACGTTGTTTGATCTAGCTCAATACGCAAAACAAAGGTTTTTTGCGTATTGAGCTAGATCAAATGTTCGCGCTACCTGTCCAAATGACAGACCTGACCCCGAATAAAAAACGCCCCGGCGCTTGCGCGCACGGGGCGTTTTGCTACTGAGCTCGGCGATTAGAAGCTGTAATTGCCGGTCAGGTAGAAGGTGCGGCCCATTGGGTCGGCGTAGCGTGGGTCGAAGCCAACCTGGTGGCCCGAGGAGTTACGCAGCGACAGTGGTGGATCGCGGTCCAGCAGGTTCTTGATGCCAGCGCGCAGTGCCAACTGCTTGTTGACAGTCCACTTGCCTTGCCAGTCCCAGGTCAGGTGCGAAGGCACGTGCAGGCGGATCTTCTCGGTCGCATTGGTGCTCAGGTTCAGCACGGTCGCCGACGCATCGGTGTAGCCGTTGCGGTAGTTGGCGATCAGGGTGTTGCTGAACGCGCCGGTGTCCAGGGTGGTGGTCCAGCGAACAACGTGACGGAACGCGACTTTGTTGTCGGTGCCGAAGAAGTTCATGTCATTGGTCCACTTGTCCGAAGTGCCTGGCTCGGTGTAGTCGGACTTGATCAGGTAAGTACCTGCCAGGTTCGAGGTCAGGTTGCCGAAGCCGAACTTGTGGCGAGCGGTGAAGTCCCAGTCCAGGCCCTGGCTGTGGGTCTTGCCGATGTTGATCGACAGCGACTTGAAGGCCCAGTAGGTAGCGCCGGTTGCAGGCTGGGTGAAGGTGGTGAACAGGTCGCGGAACTTGACCGGGTCAGAGAACGCCAGCTGCTCGGATACTTCCGAAACCGCGTCGGTCATCTTCACGTCCCACAGGTCGGCACCGAAGGAGAACGCATTGGTCGGTTCAGCACGGAAGCCGATGGTGAACTGCTTCGACTTCTCTGGCTTCAGGTCCGGGTTGCCGCCGGAGTACACGTTGTACTGGGTCTTGCCTGGCTGGCACAGCGAATCGTTACCCAGCGCGGTCGGGCAAGCGTAGGAGCTGGCGGTGAAGCCGGCGGTGACCAGCGGCTGGCCAATGCTCAGCATGGAAGGCGCCTTGAAGCCGGTGCCGTAGGAGCCGCGCACCAGGAAGCCCTGGGTTGGCTGCCAGCGTGCCGATACCTTGTAGGTGGTTGCGTGTTCACGCTTGCCCATCTTGGTGTTGGTCAGGCCGTTGTCGATGGCGGAGTAGCCGTCGTAACGTACCGCGCCGGTCAGTTCGACGCTCTTCGACACTGGTGCAGCCAGTTCGGTGAACACGCCGTAGGTGTCGCGCTCCATGTCGTAGCGTGCAGGAGTGCTGAAGTTGTAGATCGAACCGTTGCTTGCTGCTTCGGAAGGAGTCTGCTCGTAGTGGTAGTTGCGGAAGTCGCCGCCCACTGCGATCTGTGCTGCACCGCCTGGCAGGGCGAACAGTTCACGCGAGCCGTGTGCGTCGATGCCCTTCAGGGTGGTCGATGCCTCGCGGATCGAGCCGATGAAGGTCGCGTCGGACAGTTGCTGTGCGGTCGCGGTGGTGCTGCCGATCGGTTCGAACGGGTTGATGGTGCGGTTGGCTACCATGTCGCGGAACGGCTTGTTCAGCGCGTAGCCGCCAACGTAACGCTCGTCGATCTTGTTGCGGGACCAGGTCAGGCCGGTGTTGAACGCCCATGCGCCCAGATCGCCTTCCAGGCCGGTGACGAAGTGGGTCGAATCGGTGATGGTGTTGCTGGCGCGGCTGCCGAAGTCATAGGTGCGGAACAGGGCGTTGACCGAAGTTACGCGCGAATCCTGGTCGGCGGTCAGGTATGGCTTGACGTAGTCGTTGTAGTAAGCCGAACCTTTGGCGATGCTGATCGGCGCGGTGTTGGCGGCGATACGTGCGGTCAGGTCCAGGCGCGACAGCGCGGTTTCAGCGAACAGGTTGATGTTGTCGTTCAGCTTGAAGGTGGCTTTGCCGAAGAAGCTGTCACGCTTGTTTTCAGGAACAATTTCAACCATCGAGCTGGAGTCGAAACCACAGTTCTGGGTGGTGGCGTCGTTGGTTGCCTGGTAGAAGTTCACCGGTGCGCACTTGCCGTTGGCCTTGTAGTACGGATTGAAACCGATCGCTTCGGTGCCAGTGCCGCTGGCTTTGTTCATCTTGACCTGAACGTTGGCAGGGATTGCCGACGAGCTGGTGCGGTCCATCACGTAGTTGGTGCCGTTGTGGCTGAATGGCAGGTAGGAGGTCTTGGCGAAATCGCGCTCGGTTGCCTTGACTGCGGTGCGCTCGTCGTGGCGGTAGGAGCCGACCAGCTTGATGCGGCCTGCTTCATCGGTCCAGCCGGAAGTCAGGTTGAAGTAGGTCTGGCGGCCCGCGCTGCTGTCGAACGGCTGGGTGATGTTCGCTTCGATCGAGGTGGCTTTGACGCTGTCCTTCAGGATGAAGTTGATCACGCCGGCGATCGCGTCGGAACCGTACAGTGCGGAGGCGCCGTCGGTCAGGATTTCAACGCGCTCAACCGCGCTCATCGGAATGGCATTCAGGTTGACGGCGGAGCCCGAACCTTGCGGAGCCACGCGGCGGCCGTTCAGCAGCACCAGGGTGTACTCTTCGCCGATGTTGTGGATGGAAGCGGAAACGTTGCCGCCCGAGTTGGAACCGGCAGCTACTGCATCAACGGTGAAGCCTTGCATTGCTGGCAGGGCCTGGATCAGGTCGGCGACGGTGCCGGCGCCGGTCTTGGCGATGGTTTCGGCGGACAGGCGCTGCACTGGCAGTGCGCCTTCGACGGCGATACGCTTGATCGCGGAACCGGTAATTTCAACGCGCTGCATTGGCGCTTCTTGCGCGGCGGCTTGGCCGGCTGCGACCAGGGCCAGGGCGGACATCGCCAGGCGCACGGAACGCGCACCGATCTTTTCTTGGAATGCCATTTCTTTACTCCTTCGGGTTGCTGAAAACGTTCGAATGAGCAAAGTTTCTTTTTTGCATTTTGCTCACCGACCGCGGATTATGGGGGGAGCAAACGAGCAATTTAATGCCCTGCTATTACATTTCTGAAAGTTACAGGGAAAATTCGCAAGATAGTGAAAGAACCGGAATTAAATTTGCCAAAAAACTGAGCATTTGTCGTTTTTGAGCAACAATACAACAAACTTATTCAATGTATATCTGTTTGCAGCAACCAAAACTTGCAAAGTAACTCGCAGATATGCTTGTAATAAAATGTATCCAGACTTGATTGAATTGTATCGATACTTGACTGAAAGAAAAAAACGCCCCGGCGCTCGCGCGCGGGGCGTTTCTGTTGCTATCTGACTAGCTTAGAAAGTGTAGCTGCCAGTCAGGTAGAAGGTGCGGCCCAGCGGGTCCGCGTAGCGTGGGTCGAAACCAACCTGGTGGCCCGACGAGGCGCGCAGCGAAAACGGCGGGTTGCGGTCGGCAATGTTCTTGATGCCGGCGCGCAGCAAGAGGTTGCTGGTTGCCTTCCACTTGCCCTGCCAGTCGAAGGTCAGGTGGGAAGGAACGTGCACGCGGAAGGTTTCCAGCTTGTTGGTGGCGACGTTGCGGCTCTGCGCTTCAGCATCGGTGTAGCCGTTGCGGTAGTTGGCCACCAGCGAGTTGGAGAAGGCACCGGTATCCAAGGTGGTCGACAGGCGCACGATGTGGCGGAACGATACGGCATCGTTGACGCCGAAGTAGTTCATGCTGTTGACCCAGTCATTGTCCGTGCCAGGCTTGGTGTAGTCCGACTTGATCAGGTAGGTGCCGTTCAGGATCGTGGTCAGCTTACCGAACGAGAAGTTGTGGCGGTAGGTGGTTTCCCAGTCGATGCCCTGGTTGTGGGTCTTGCCGATGTTGATCGACAGGGTCTTCTTCGCCCAGTAGGTCTGGCCATTGCCTGGGTCGACGAAGGTGGTGAACAGCTCGCGGTACTTGACCGGATCGCCGAAGATCAATGCTTCCGACACGCTCGACACGGCGTCACGAATCTTCACGTCCCACAGGTCGGCCTGCACCGAGAAGCTGCTGGTTGGCTCGAAGCGGAAGCCGACGGTGAATTGCTTGGACTTTTCCGGTTTCAGGTTTTCGTTACCGCCGGACAGCACGTTGTACTGGCGCTTGCCTACCTGGCAGTAGTCCGCATTCTCAGCCTTCAGGTTGGCAGGGCAATCCCAGGAGTTGGAGGTGAAGCCCGCCGCGACCAGCGGCTGGCCGATGTCCAGCATGGAAGGCGCCTTGAAGCCGGTGCCGTAGGAGCCGCGCATCAGGAACGACGGGGTAGGCTGCCAGCGTGCCGACACCTTGTAGGTGCTGGACGATTCCTTGCTGCCCATGTCGCGGTTGGCCAGCTTGTTCTTGACTGCTTCGAAAGTGTCATAGCGGGCAGCACCAGTCAGCTCCAGGCCCTTCAGCACAGGCATGTTCACTTCGCTGAACACGCCGTAGTTGCTGCGCTCCATGTCATAGGCTGGCGATGCGCTGAAGCCGAAGATGTCCGAGCTGGTGGCGTGCGGCGATTGCTGGTAATGGTAGTTGCGGTAGTCGCCGCCCAGTGCGATCTGCGCGGTGCCGGCAGGCAGCTGGAACAGTTCATGGGAAGCGCGCGCGTCGATGCCCTTCAGGGTGGTCGATGCATCGCGGATCGAACCGTTGAACACCGAGTTGGCGATCAACTGCTTGGTCGCATCCGACTGGCCGCCAATGCCCAGGAATGGGTCGAACTGGTTCTTGGCCAGCATGTCGCGGAATTCGGTGTTCTTGACGTAGCCGCCCACATAGCGCTCGTCGATGGCGTTCTTGGACCAGGTCAGGCCGGTGCCGAAGCTCCAGGTCCCGATATCGCCTTCGGCGCCCAGCACCAGGTTCTTGGACGTGGTGAGGGTTTCGCTGTCGCGGGTGCCCCAGTCATAGGTACGGTAGCTGGCAGTCACGCTCTTGATGTCGGTGTCTTGCGCAGCGGTCAGGTATGGGCGCACATAGGTGTTGTACAGCGGCGAGCCCTTGGCAATCGCGACCGAAGCGGTGTTCGGCGCGATACGCGCGGTCAGGTCCAGGCGCGAGTACGCTGCTTCCACGAACACATTGATCTTGTCGGTGGCTTTCACGGTTGCCTTGCCAAAGAAACTGTCGCGGCTGTTTTGCGGCACGATTTCGATGGTTTGCACGAAGTCGAAGCCGCAGTTCTGCACTAGGGCGGTGTTGCTCAGCGCCAGCTGGTTCATCGGTGCGCACTGGCCGTTCTTCTTCTGGTACGGATTGAAGCCGATTGGCGCAGCACCGGATTTGAAGGTGGCCGACACGTTGGCCGGGATGGCTGCCGGGCTGGTGCGGTCGTAAATGTAGCTGTTGCCATTCCAGTTGAACGGGACGTAGGCAGTGTCGGCGAAGTCGCGGTCCAGCGCGCGCACTTGCTTGGTCTCATCCTTGCGGTAGGTCAGCAGCACGTTGTAGCGGTCGGCATCCAGGTCGCCCATGCCGTAGGTCAGGTTAAAGTTGCTGGTGCGGCCTGCGCTGGACTGGGTCGGCTGGCTGTGGCTGGCTTCAATATTGAAGCCCTGGTAATTTTTCTTCAGGATGAAGTTGATGACGCCGGCAATTGCATCGGAGCCGTACAGGGCGGACGCGCCGTCGGTCAGGATCTCGACGTTCTCAACCGCGCTCATCGGGATGGCGTTCAGGTTGATGGTGGAGCCCGAGCCTTGCGGGGCAATGCGGCGGCCGTTCAGCAGCACCAGGGTGTAGCTGGCGCCGATATCGTGGATGGAAGCGGTCACGTTGCCGCCCGAGTTGGTGCCGGCGGCAATGGCGGCAACCTGGAAGCCCTGCATTGCCGGCAGCGCCTGGATCAGGTCGGCAACGTTGCTTGCGCCCGACTTGGCAATTTGTTCGGCGGTCAGGCGTTGCACTGGCAGCGCGCCTTCGGCATTGATGCGCTTGATGGCGGAACCGGTGATCTCAACACGCTGGATCGGCGCTTCCTGCGCCAAGGCAGCACTGGCGGCAATCATGGTCAACGCCGACACGGCCAGGCGTACCGAGCGCACGCCAACTTTCTCTTGGAAAAACATCCCTACTCCCCTTTTATTTATAAATAAAGCGACTTCACTTATGCTAGTCAGTTGGGGATTATGCAAGTTCCGTGATTGCCAGTGCGCGGAAAATCCGTTGATTTGATGTCAAACTTGTTACATATCCGAAATATTCTTAGGATATTTGCCAAGAGGCGGTCTAATCCAAATTTAGTTCGAGAAAAACCCGGCACAAACGTTGTCTAAGCGCGACAGCAGCCGAAAGAGTGCTTAATAGACATCACGCCGGTAGCGGCCTGAACTGGACATGTCGGCCATTTCCTCGCCAGTAAGTATTTCTCGCAAGGCATGATCGACGCCAGCGGCCATGCCTTCCAGGCTGCCGCAGACGTAGATGGCGGCGCCGTCTGCCACCCAGGCGCGCACTGTGCCGGGGTGGCGCAGCAGCAGGTCTTGCACATATTCCCTGCCATCCGGTCCGCGCGACCAGGCCAGATCGAGCCGCGGCAGCATGCCAGCACGCTGCCAGGCTTCCAGTTCATCGCGGTAGAAGCCGTCGTGCTCCGGATCGCGTTCGCCGAACAGCAGCCAGTTGCGCGCCTCGCCGGCGGCAGCGCGCGCCTTCAGGTGCCCACGCAGTCCGGCAATGCCGCTGCCGTTGCCGATCAGGATCAGCGGGCGCCCGGCGTTTTCCTCAAGCCTGAAACGGCGGTGCTCACGCAGGCGCAGGCGCACCATGGCGCCCTCTTCGGCTTGCTGCGTGAGCCAGCCTGAGGCCAGGCCATGGCTGCCGTCGCCATGGCGATGCAGGCGCACCAGCAAGTGCACGCGGCCATCGGAAGGAATGGAGGCGATCGAATATTCGCGCGGACGCTCCGGGTCAGCCGGCGCCGCGACCTGTACCAGGTCGCCCGATTGCCATGCGGGCAGCGCCACACCATCCATCGGCTCGAACTCGAGGTGGTAGATCGGCGCACCCGCGCTGCCGGGATTGAGCTTGCGCCGCTCTGCCAGGCGCCATTCGCCAAATTCCGGTGCGTCCCAGTCCGGCGCGTCGCTGGTGCCGGCCAGGTGGCTCAGTTGCTGGCGCCAGGCAGCGACGGCGGGCGGCGCGCTGCGGTCGACTTCAACCCGCGGGAACAGCGCTTGTGCGCCACGTGCTGCCAGCCAGGCATCGAGTGCGCGGCCAAAGCCGCAAAAACTGCTGTAGGCGCTATCGCCCAGCGCCAGCACGGCGTAGTGCAGCTGGCCCAGTGCGAGGTCGCTGCGTGCCATCAGGCGCTGCGCAAAGCGCGCGGCGGCATCGGGCGGATCGCCTTCGCCGTATGTCGAAGCCAGGAACAGGACGCGTTCTGCCGCTTGCAGCGTGGCAGCATCAAGTTCGTCGAAGTCGCACAGATGGTTCGCAATGCCGGCCACGCGCAGGGTTTCGCTGGTCTGGCGCGCCAGCAGTTCGGCATTGCCGGTCTGGCTGGCGTAAGCCACCAGCCATGGAGAATCCCCTGCCTCGGCACGCGCGGCCTGCGCTGCGGTACGGGCGCGGCGCGCGCGCAGCCAGGGCAGCAGGCAAACCACGCCGTAGGCGGCGATCATGGCGGCCGCCAGGCCGAGGCGGGATGGGTCGTTCGTGAGGATCATTCTTCTTCAAGCATCTTCTGGAAGCGGCTGCTGAGGATTTCGCGCAGCCCCGTCCCTTCGCGCAGCAGGAAGCGCGCCGCAAGACCTTTGCGTTCGGCCAGCGCCAGGCCTTGTTCAGGGCCGAGCACTGTCAGCGCCGTCGACCAGGCATCAGCCGCCATGGCGCTCTCGTGCACCACCGTGACTGATGCCAGCGCGTTGGTAATCGGCAGGCCGGTGCGGGGATCGATCGTATGCGGGCGCCGCGTGGCGTCCTGCATGAAATATTTGCGGTAGTCGCCAGAGGTGGCGACGGCCAGGCCGTGCAAGGCGATGGCGATTTCACCTGCGCTGCCGGCGCCTGGCGCCTGCGGTTCCTCCAGCGCCACCCACCACGGCTGGCCATCCGGCTTGAAACCGGCGCCGCGCAGTTCGCCGCCGGCTTCAACGAGGTAGTGGCGGCACCCCTGCCCTTCCAGGTAGCGCGCCAGCTTGTCGACGGCAAAGCCTTTGGCCACAGCCGACAAGTCGAGCTGTACGCCGCCGGGCTGGAAGGCGCGCTGGCGCGGGATATCCAGTTCCACCTGGCGCCCTGCCATGCAGGCGCGCACGGCCGCCACGTCGCGCGCGCAAGGCGGCACGAAGCCGGCTTCGTCATGCCGGCCGGTCGGGCCGAAACCCCACAGGTTGACCAGCACGCCGGCACTGGGATCGCAGGCGCCGCCGGTCTCCTGCGCTACGTCGAGCGCGTACTTCAGGACTTCAAAAAAATCGGCTGGCAGCGCATGCCAGGTGCAGGCGCCCGCGCGATTGAAACGGCCCAGGTCCGAAGCCGGTTCCCAGTGGCTCATCTCGGCCACCACCTGGTCCAGCTGCTCCTGCAAGCCGGCCTGCAGGCTCGCTGCGCGCAGCGGCGCGCCGGCAGCCATCGCGCCAGGCGCCAGTGCTACCCGCGCCGACCACGTGGTGCCCATGCTGGCGCCGCCGAAATCGACGATGCCGGCCCCCGCCGGCGCAGGCTCGGCGGAGATGGCGGGCGGCAGCAGAACGCGGCGCACCTGCTTACTGCGGCAGTACTTCTACCGTCGCTGCGTAAGTCACGCGGCGTGGCGGCATCTGGCGCGGGCCCGCTTGCTGGCCAGCTTGCGGCGCAGCGGCTGCAGGCCAGCTGCTGGACACCAGGTACATGCCAGCTTCCGGAATCTTGAAGCTGATTTCGCCCTTGGCATCGGTCGACAGGCGGATCTCGCCCAGCGTGCCGCGATAGCGCACGCCGCCCGGGATCAGGCTGAAAGCCTGGTTGGCAGCCGGTTTGCCATCGAGCAGGAACTTCCATTTCGCTTCCTCGCCCGCGCGCATATCGTTCGGGTGCGTGACCGGCACCAGCTCCAGGCCAACGCCGGTTGGCTTGAACACCGCTTCATCGGTCTTGTTGGCGCTGACGAAGGTCTCCAGGCGGCTGCTGGTACGCGACACATTCAGTTCTTCGGCGTTGGCGGGCACGTTGGCCGCCATCTCCACCTCTGGACCGCGCCAGCGCTTCATTTCGCCATTGACCTTCCAGCTTGCCATCACCGACTGGCTTACCAGGGCAATCTTGTAGGTGCCCGGCTTGGCCATCTTCACGTCGAAGGTGGAACGCAGGCGGCCGGTCAGCGCGTTCTGCATGTCGACCTTGGCGCCGTCCGGGCCGGTAATGGAGATACCATCCAGCTTCAGCGGCTGGTGGTCGATATCGAACAAGCCTTCCGAAATGGCCGCATCCACGGTCACCCAAGGCTCCTTGGCATCCACCAGCGAGGAGGAAGGCAGCAGCCATGGCTTGTGCGCCTGGGCGCTGAAGGCAGCGCCGGCCAGTGCCAGCGCGATCAGGGTTTTGCTCAGCTTCATGGCGGATCCTTATGGCTTGACTTGCACGGTGACTTCGCCCAGTTCTTCCTTGCCCTTGGCGGAGAAGGACTGCGCCGACTTCGGCGGCCACGCCACCGGCACCTTCACCAGCTCACGGCCACCCGCCTCGCGCGCCGCTTCCAGCACCAGCTGGTAATTGCCGGCCGGGAGCTTGTTCAGGGCATCTTTCGCTACCGGGAAGCTGAGGGAAACTTCGCCCGGGGCGCGGGTGGCGCCGCTCACGCCGTCCATCGGCATTTCCACGTCGCGGCCGGCCTTGCGCCACCACTGGCGCATGTCCTTCAGCCACTTGGTGCCGGCGTTGTCCTTCTTCTTCACGTCATACAGCACCGCCAGGTTGGCGACCACCTTCTGGTCCGCATTCTCCAGCCAGGCTGCCACGTATGGGCGGTGGTATTCGGCCACGTTCAGTTGCGGCAGTTCGAATTTCAGCGTCAGGTCGGCCGCCATCGCGGACGCGCTCACCAGCGGCAAGCCGACGGCGATGGAATAACGAAGTTTCATACAGAAGTCCTTAATGAATGTAGAGCAAAGCGATTACACATGGAATGACAACGCCCAGGCCCACCATCGGCCAGGTAAACGGCCGCTTGGCCGCATGGAATTTCAGGATCAGCAAACCGGTAATGCAGAACACCAGGCAGGCTGCCGCAAAGATATCGATGAACCAGTTCCAGGCCACGCCGGTATTGCGGCCCTTGTGCACGTCATTGAGCCAGGAAATCCAGCCACGGTCGGTATTCTCGAATTCCGCCGCGCCGTCTTCCAGGCCGATGCGCACCCAGGCATCGCCGCCTGCCTTCGGCATCGGCAGGTAAACCTCGTCGGCCGACCATTCGGCTTCGCGTCCGCCGGCCTTGAGCGACCAGGTGTCGCGCAGCCAGCGTTCGCCCGCTTCCGGCAATGGTGCTTTCTCGCCGTCATGCTTCCCGGCGAAGGCTTGCAGCTCGCTGACCAGGGCCGCTGGCGCCGTGGCCTGTTTGCGCACGATCGATGGCTTGGCCTCGATCTGGCTGGCGTGGTTCAGCGTGATGCCGGTAATCGCGAACAGGAACATGCCGAGCAGGCACATGGCCGAGCTGACCCAATGCCATTCGTGCAGGAGCTTGAGCCAAACAGCGCGTTTGGCCTGTATTTCTGGACTGCCCAAGTTGTTACTTTCCATAAGTGAATACCGGATGATAATGCACCAGACTTGCCAATGCAATTGAGAATCGTTATCATTTACATTGCTTTACATACCCGCAACAGCCAGCCACCTCCCAGTTTGACGGATGCAGCCAGCCGTAAAACACCAACTGCATCAAATCTGGAGAGAATTTTGACCATCCGTAGCCGCAAGCACACGCTGGCCACCCAGCCGCTGCTGAACCAATCCCTGCTCGCCATGGCCGCCATCGGCCTGCCTTTGTCGGTCCAGGCCCAGGCGCAAGAAAAGACCATGGCCGAAGTCAAGGTCGAAGCTGCCGCCGAAACCGCCTACAAGACCGACCGCGCGTCTTCGCCAAAACTGACCGCACCGCTGGTCGATACCCCGCAAACCATTTCCGTGATCAGGAAAGAACTGATCCAGGAACAAGGCGCCTCCTCCATCGTCGAGGCCCTGCGCAATACGCCGGGCATCACCCTGCAGCTGGGCGAGAACGGCAACACCAGCGCTGGCGATACTTTCCAGATGCGCGGCTTCGCCGCCCAATCCTCGATCTTCGTCGACGGCATCCGCGACCTCGGCGCCGTGACCCGCGAAGCCTTCAATATTGAGCAGGTCGAAGTGGCCAAGGGGCCGGCCGGCGCCGACATCGGCCGTGGCGCAGCCGCCGGCTACATCAACCTGGTCTCCAAGCTGCCGACCCGCGAGGAATCCAGTGCGGCGTCGCTTGCTTTCACCCAGGGCGGCGTCAAGCGCGGCACTGCCGACGTGACCCGCACTTTCGGCAGCAGCGGCGCCTTCCGCCTGAATGCCATGGTGCAGGATGGCAGCATGAAAGGCAGCAATGCGCTGGATCGCGAAAGCAAGGGCATCGCGCCGTCGGTTGCCTGGGGCCTGGGCACGCCGACCCGCCTCTACCTGTTTTCGCAACATATCCGCCAGGACAAGGTGCCAGACGGCGGCATCCCGAGCGTGGGCGTGGAAGGCTTCTACAATGCCGGCTCCGCCCTGCGTGCGGCGCCGCGGGTTGACCGCAACAACTGGTACGGCATCCATGGCGACTTCGAGAAAGTCGACGCCGACTTGCTGACTGCCAGGATCGAGCACGAACTGGGGCCAAAGACTACCCTGACCAACACCACCCGTTGGGGCAAGTCCAGGATGGACCGCATCCTGACCGGCATCAACCTCCTGACTGCACCGACTGCCGATCAAGCCACCTGGACCATCAGCCGCACGCGCCAGAGCGTCCTGCAGGAAAACAAGATCCTGGCCAACACCACCAATATCGTCAGCGAATTCACGCTGGGCGGCCTGCAGCACACGCTGTCGACCGGCCTTGAACTCCTGAGCGAAGAACAGTTCGCGCCAGCCCGCCTGCAATCCAGCCTGGGCACGGCGCCCGCCGCCAACCTGTACCACCCGAACCCGAACGATGCCCTGGCCGGCTTCAAGCCAGTACTGAGCGGCGCTTTCACCAACGGCAAGACCGAAACAGTCGGTGCTTACGCCTTCGACACCGTCAAGCTGAACGAACAGTGGCAGGTCAATGGCGGCCTGCGCTTCGAGCGCTACAACACCAGCACCGACAGCGCCACGCTGAACACCACCACCAATGTGCTGACCGGCGCCCACGTAGAGAAGTCGGGCAACCTGGCCAGCCTCAAGGCCGGCCTGCTGTACAAGCCAAGCCAGGATGGCAGCATCTACCTGGCCTACGCCAATTCCAAGACGCCGCCTGGCAGCGCCAACCTCTCGCTGGTCGCGCAGACTTCCGCCAATTCCAACAATCCGGCGCTGAAGCCGCAGAAAACCAGCAATATCGAGCTCGGCACAAAGTGGGACGTGATCCAGAAACAACTGGCCCTGACTGCCGCCCTGTACCGCACCACCAACAAGGACGAATTCCCGCAGTTGGTGGATCCGGTCACCAACACCTGGGCACAACTGGGCGAACGCCGCGTGCAGGGCCTGGAACTGGGCGCGGTAGGCCAGATCACCAAGGCCTGGGCTGTGACCGCCGGCATCGCCACCATGGATACCGAGATCAAGGAAGGAACCAGCGGCAACAATGCCGTCGGCGCACCATCGCGCTGGTCGCCGAAAGTGTCCGCCACCCTGTGGACCACGTACAAGTTCGACGACAAGCTGACCATTGGCGGCGGGGCGCGCTATATGGGCGAACAGAAGCGCCTGATCGATCCGTCACTGACTCCGGCAACGACCAATATGCCGGCCATCCCAAGCTACACGGTGGTCGACGCCATGGCATCTTACAAGTTGAACAAGAACGTCGCCCTGCAACTGAACCTGTACAACCTGTTCGACAAGTTCTACGTCAGCACACTGAACAATAGCGGCGCACGCGCTACCCTCGGCGCACCGCGCTATGCGCAGCTCACCGCGAATTTCATGTTCTAAGGGAATAAGACGCAAAAAGAAGGCGGGCCAGTGTGAAACTGGCCCGCCTTTTCTATTCAAACGCCGGAACTTGCATCCGGCCCCGGTGCACCGCCTTCGGTGCCCAATCCACTGCCGCCCTGCCGCGAACCGCTTTCCGTAGCGCTTTGCCGGTTGCCCGGCAAAGGTCGGTCGGCGCGGCGGACCTGGCCCTCCGGGATATCGGTATTCGCGATCTCCGGATGCTCAGTATCGACCAGCACAAAGTTTTGCTGGTTCTCCGTATCCTTACTGGGTTTGTCAGGCCGTCCCATGCTGGCCTCCTTGCATCTATAGAAACTTAGTACTTATCGCCACCTTGCTTGTTGCCCTGGTAGTCCTGCTGGAAGTCCTTGCCGACTTCCTGCTGGCCCTGGCTGGGCTGTTGCTCGCTGCGGCTGGCATTGCCACGCGAACCACTCTGGCGGTTGCCATCGTTCTTGTGGCTCATGCTGCCTGCGCGGCGTGCTTCTTCGGAAGTGAACTCGTGCGCCGTGCCTTTCTGGTGGGCGGCCCGGCCGCCTTCGGAAGCGATTTCCCGCTGGCGCTGTGGGTCCATGGAGGCAAAGCCACGTGCACTTTGCTTGCTGCCGGACGGACTATCCTGCCGGTTGCCGCGTTTGTCGCCTGGATTATTCGAAGCCATGATTCGTCCCCCTGCTTGGTTCGGTGGAAAAGACCCCCGCCCCTTACCGTAGGCGCGGGAGAACTCATGTTAGTGCAAGCACTGTACAGGTAATATAGGACGTTCAGCGCGACAAATGTAGGATATCGCCTACCTTTTTTCAACAAGGAAAATCATTTCATCGGCAACCACATAGACCTTGTCACTGGCTTGCGGAATTAAAGAGTGCCCGCCAGTAAAGGCGCCGAAGGCTGGCAGGATGGTGCGAGTAGTGCCGAGCAGAAAGCAAGGCAGGCGCAGCGACTCGCGTTGAGTGCGTAGGTGAAACACGGGATGCACGTGTCCGGCGATTACATAGCCTTCGCAAGCGAGATCGGGATGGTGGCACAAGGCGAAAGGACCGCAGGCAAAAGGCTCGTCGGCCATCGTCACCCGCAGCAGTGCAGACGGGTCGCCTGCGTGCCAGTCGTGGTTGCCGCGCACCAGCAAGAGTTCGAGTTCGCGATGCCGGGCGCGCCAATCCAGCATTGCCTGCAAGGTTGCCGGCGCCTGCGCTGCCTTTGCATGCAGGAAGTCGCCAAGGAAAACGATGCGCTGCGTGTCATGCGTCGTTAACAACGTTTCGAGCGCAGCAAGGTTTTCGCTTGTGGTGCCGCGCGGTACCGGTACGCCCAGCGCGCGGAAGCTGGCAGCTTTGCCGAAGTGGATATCGGCCACCATCAAGGTTTTCGCTGCGGGCCAGTACAAGGCCTTCTGCGGCAAAAGCAGCACGCGCTCCCCGGCGAGCTCGGTGGCAATGGCATTCATGGCCCGGCTGCCTGTTCAAGCTCGCGCAGCATGCGCGCCACGCGATCCGATAGCCGCTCCGTCGTCAGCTTTTCACGGAAGCGTTCAACCATCAGTGCAAAGCCGAACGGCGTAGCGCGGCGCACTTCGTGGAAGCTGGTTTGCCGCTTCTGCAATTCGTGCAGCGTGCTGCGCAAACGGCGCAGTTCGAGTTCCTGCTCCAGCACTTCGCGCTGGGCTTGCGTCAGCAGCAGGTTGCCGGCATCGTGCTTGCGGAATACCTCGAAGAACAACGAGGACGAAGCCTGCAACTGGCGATTGCTCTTCGGCTGCCCCGGGTAGCCATGGAAGATCAGGCCGGCGATGCGCGCAATTTCGCGAAAGCGGCGCTGCGACAGTTCGCTCGCATTCAGGCTCGCCAGCACATCCTCCAGCAAATGGTCGGTGGTGAATGCGCCGCCATCGCCTAAGGCCTCGCGCCAGGGCAACGCTTCCGGCGCCAGCAGCTCGAAGCCGTAATCGTTGACGGCAATCGAGAACGTGGCCGGCCGTGCGCGCGCGATGCGGTAGGCCAGCAGGGAGGCCAGCCCTGTGTGCACCGACCTTCCGGCAAAAGGATAAACGAACAGGTGATGCCCTTCCCTGCTTTCCATGGCCTCGATCACGGTGGTGTCCGGCGTTGGCAGCGCCGACCAGCGTTGCTGGATTTCCAGCAGCGGCCGGATGGCCTGCATTTCCGGGCCATCGTAGCGCCCTTCCGTGGCACGCTGCAATTGCTCCAGCACGGCCTGCGCCAGTTCGGACGACAGCGGCATCTTGCCGCCTTGCCAGCGTGGCACCGCACCTTTGGCGCCAGTGGCACGGCGCACGAAGGCGGTCATTTCGTGCATGCGCAAGAATTCAAGGATGCGGCCGCCGAACAGGAAGTGGTCGCCCTTGGCCAGGCGCGCGATGCAGCCCTCTTCCACGCTGCCAAGCGAGGAGCCGTTCATATATTTCACCTGCACCGTCGCTTCCGAAACAATGGTGCCGATGCCCATGCGGTGGCGGCGCGCGACGGCGGCATCGGGAACGCGATAAATGCCTTCCTCGTCCGGCAGCACGCGGCGGTACTCGGGATAGGCGGACAGGCTCTGCCCGCCGCGCGCCACGAAATCCAGCGCCCACTGCCATTCCCCGTCGCTCAGTGCCCGGTACGACCACGCCGTGCGCACTTCGGCCAGCAGCTCTTCGCTGCGAAAGCCGCTGCCCAGCGCCACCGTGACCAGGTGCTGCACCAGCACGTCAAGCGGCTTTTCCGGCGGCAGCCTTGGTTCGATATGGCGTTCGCGCACGCCTTCGATGGCGCCGGCGGCTTCCAGCAACTCCAGGCTATGGGTTGGCACCAGCGTGATGCGCGAAACGCGGCCCGGTGCGTGCCCCGAACGGCCGGCGCGCTGCAGCAGGCGCGCGATGCCCTTCGCGCTGCCAACCTGCAGCACCCTTTCGACCGGCAGGAAGTCCACGCCCAGGTCAAGGCTCGATGTGCACACCACAGCTTTCAGCTTGCCTTGCTTGAGGCCTTGCTCGACCCACTCGCGCACCTCCTTGTCGAGCGAGCCATGATGCAGGGCGATCAGTCCCGCCCACTCGGGCCGCGCTTCGAGCAGGTTCTGGTACCACAGCTCGGCCTGCGAACGCGTATTGCAGAACACCAGGGTGCTGGCATGTTGTGCAATCTCGTTCGCTACCGGCTCAAGCATCTGGATGCCGAGGTGGCCGGCCCAGGGGAAGCGCGACGGGTGGTCCGGGATCAGCGTATCAATGCGCAACTCCTTGCGCAGGTGGCCTTCGACGATGGTTCCTTGCGGCGCCAGCACCCCGGCCGCCTGCTGCAGGTTGCCGAGGGTGGCCGACAAGCCCCACACCACCAGGCCTGGCTGCCAGTTGCGCAGCCGCGCCAACGCAAGCTGGGTTTGCACGCCGCGCTTGTTTCCCATCAGCTCGTGCCATTCGTCGACCACCAGCATATCGAGTTGTGCAAACAGCTCCCTCGCCTCAGGGCGGCTCAGCAGGACGGTGAGGCTTTCCGGCGTGGTCACCAGCGCATGCGGCAGGATGCGGGTTTGCCGGGCCCGCGTTGCGCTGTCGGTATCGCCGGTGCGTGATTCGATCTGCCAGCCGGGCAGCAGGTCTGCGGCGGAGGACTGCAGGGCGCGCAGGGTATCGGCGGCCAGGGCGCGCATGGGGGTGATCCAGAGGACGCGCAAGCCTGGCTTTCGGCTGGCCTTCGCCCGCTGTAATGCTGCCAGCCAGACTGCAAGTGTCTTGCCGGAGCCTGTCGTGGCGTGCAGCAGGCCGGATTCGCCGCGCCGGGCGGCATCCCAGACCTCGCGCTGGAAGGGAAATATCTTCCAGCCGCGCGCGGCGAACCAGGCTTGCACGGCCGCCCGCGTTGGGCCGGCGGTCGAGCCGGCGGCGGGGCGCCGCTCTGGCGCTGGGGCTGGCGCAGATTCTTGCTCCGCGTTCTCTGCCAGGCTTGCCTCGGCTGGCGTTGTCGGCGCGCGGCGGGGCGGCAATGGGCGCGGGCGTGGAAAGGCTGGGCTCATGGCGGCGCCTGCGCCAGCAAGCCGCGCAAGGTATCGAGCGTGTCGGCATCTTCCACCGCCTTGTCGTCGCGCCGCCGCAGGATGCGCGGAAAACGCACTGCGATGCCCGACTTGTGCCGCGGCGACAGCGCGATGCCTTCGAAGCCGATCTCGAACACCATGGTTGGCTTCACGCTTCGGACCGGCCCGAAACGCTCGATGGTGGTACGGCGCACCGCATTGTCCACCTGCGCGATCTCCGCATCGGTCAAGCCGGAGTAGGCCTTGGCAAACGGCACCAGCTTGCGCTCGCCCGCGGCGTCGCTATCCCACACCGCGAACGTATAGTCGGTGTACAGCGAAGCACGCCGCCCATGCCCCGCTTGCGCATACACCAGCACCGCGTCAACGCTGAAAGGATCGATCTTCCACTTCCACCACGTGCCCACGTCTTTGGTCCGCCCGACACCATACTGTGCGCCGCGCGCCTTAAGCATCATGCCTTCGACACCCCGCGCGCGCGACTCGCCGCGGATCTGGGCAAGCTGCCGCCAGTCTTCCGCCAGCACCAGCGGCGACAGGCGCAGTTGCGGTTGTCCTGCGTGCCGCACCAGCTGTTCCAGCAAGGCACGCCGTTCATGCTGTGGCAACTGGCGCACGTCGACGCCGTCCAGTTCGAGCAGGTCATACGCCACCAGCACCGCCGGCAGTTCCGCCAGCAATTTTGCGCTGAGCATCTTACGGCCAATGCGTTTTTGCAGCGCTGCGAAAGGAGCCGGCGCATCGCCTTGCGGCCAGACCAGGATTTCGCCGTCGATCACCGTTCCCTGTGGCAGGCGGATGGATACCAGTTCCGGGAAGCGCTCGGTGATCAGCTCCTCCCCGCGCGACCACAGGAAGTTCAATCCGCCGCGCGACACGAGCTGGGCGCGCATGCCATCGTACTTCCACTCGACCTGCCAGTCCGCCAGCTCGCCCAGCGTAGTCGGGTCGGCCTGCAAGGCATGCGCCAGGAAGAAGGGATACGGTTGCCCGCCCCGCTCGGCATGCTCGCTTGCTGAAGGCGCCGCGATCAGTTGCAGGAAGCCTTGCGCGGTCGGCTGCACCCTGCCGTCGGTCCAGCCCATCAGCCTTTGTGCAACCAGCTTGCTGTCCACCGCTGCGATGGCGCTGAGCGCGCGCGTGACCAGCAGGCGCGATACGCCAACGCGGAAGCCGCCGCCAATCAGCTTCACCAGCAGGAAGCGTTCGCGCGTCTCCAGTTCATCCCAATAACGGAACAGGGCCGACCGCACCTCGTCCGGCGCTGCGCCACGCAAGGGTGCTATCCGCTGCTCGATCCACTCCGCCAGCCCAACGTCGCTCTCCTGCCGCGGCGCAGGCAGGATGTAGGCGATCGTCTCGGCCAGGTCGCCTACCGCGTTGTAGCATTCGTCGAACAGCCATTCGTCCAATCCGGCGTATTCCGTCGCATACTGGCGCAGCAACTTGACCGGGACCGCCTGCCGTGGCTTGCCACCGGCCAGGAAATAGACGGCCCATGCAGCATTTTCCGGTGCGGCCTTGCTGAAATAGGCTTGCAGCGCGTCCAGCTTGCGCCTGGTGGACGTGGTTTCGTCCAGTTCCGCATACAGGCGGGCAAACTCACGCATCGCTGCCCTCCCCAGCCTCCTCGTCGCCGTATTCGGTATCGAAGGCCTTGGCGTCGTAGCCGTTCTGGCACAGCCAGCGCACCATGACGGGAATTGAGCCATGCGTCACGATGACGCGCTGCGCACCAGTTGCGCGGATCGCTTGCATCAGGCCAGGCCAGTCGGCATGGTCGGACAGGACGAAGCCACGGTCCACCGCACGCCGTCGCCGCGCACCGCGCAACTGCATCCAGCCGCTGGCAAAGGCATCGCTGAAATCGCCAAAGCGGCGTATCCATGGCGATCCCGCAGCCGATGGCGGCGCCAGTACCAGCGACTGGCGCAGTGCGGCTTTGTCCACATCGCTCACCATCACGGTCGGCGGCAGCGCAACGCCGCCCTCGCGATAAATCCGGTTCAGCGGTTCCACCGCACCATGGCAGACGATCGGGCCGATCGCCGGATCCAGGCCGCTGAGGATGCGCTGCGCCTTGCCGAAGGCATAGCACAGCATGACGCTGCAGCGCCCCTCCTGCGCATTGCGCCGCCACCAGGCGTTCATGTCGTCAAAGATTGCCTGCTGCGGCTGCCAGCGGTAGATCGGCAGGCCGAAGGTGGATTCGGTGATGAAGCAATGGCAGCGCACTGGCTCGAACGGCGTGCAGGTCGCGTCGGGCTCCACCTTGTAGTCGCCCGAAGCCACCCACACCTCGCCCTGGTATTCCATGCGCACCTGCGCCGAGCCAAGCACGTGGCCCGCCGGGTGCAGCGAAATGCGCACGCCGTTGTGCTCCAGCGCTTCGCCATACGCCAGGCCCTGGACATTGATGCCGCCAAGGCGGGCGCGCAATATGCCCATGCCAGGCGTGGCGCACAGGTAGTGCGCGTGGCCGGGACGTGCGTGGTCACCGTGGCCGTGCGTGATCACGGCACGTTCGACCGGCCGCCACGGGTCGATGTAGAAACCGCCTGGCACGCAGTACAGCCCCTCTTTGCGCACGACAACCATATCCGCCATCGTCACCCTCCTGCGTCGATTGTGGGAGGATACCTGCAATTGTCGCAGGTGCCACAGCGCTCAGTATTGGCCGATTCGTCGCCGAAGTAGTCAAGCAGGAGCTTCCACCGGCAATATCCGCTTTGGGCGTACGACACCATTTGCGCCAGGGCTTCGCGGTCATGCTCCTGCTTTTCGCGATAGCGTTCCGCCAGGCGCTCAAGGTCGATCGGGCGCGGCGCCTCGCCGGCCACGCGGTATTGCAGCTTGCGGTCCTGTTTCAGCCAGCCGCCCTCCTTCAGCAATTTGAGCGCCACCAGGCTGCGCTTGTCGCGCGGCCGCTCTCCACTGGCCACAGCGCCATAGGCTGCACGCAGCAAGGCCGTATCGGGGTAGCTGCGCGCCAGGAAGAATTGCTGCACGCGTTTGTCTTCGTGGAAGTACAACAGCGTGCAATCGGCCGCGTCGCTGTCGCGCCCTGCCCGCCCCGCCTCCTGGTAGTAGGCTTCCAGGCTGGCCGGCACCTGCAGGTGGATCACGAAGCGGATGTCGGGCTTGTCGATGCCCATGCCAAAAGCATTGGTGGCCACCATCACGCGGCGTGCGCCGGACATGAACATTTCCTGGTTCTGGTGGCGTTCACCGGCGTGCAGCTTGCCGTGGTAGAGCGCCACGCTTTCCCCAGCTTCCTCGAGCACCGCCAGCATTTCCTGTGCCGCCTTGACTGTGGCCGCGTAGACGATGCCGCTGCCCGGCGTCTCGCGCACCAGGCGCAGCGCTTCAGCTGTGCGCTCGTCGGCGTTCGTCACCTGGCGCACGGCCAGGTGCAGGTTGGGCCGGTAGATGCCGGTATTCACCACGCGCATCTTTGGCGCCCCTAGCTGGCGGCGGATGTCGTCAACCACTTCGTCGGTGGCGGTGGCTGTCAGCGCCAGCACTGGCGGCCGGCCCAGCGCGTCAAGCGCGGCGCCTATATCGAGGTACGCCGGACGGAAATCGTGGCCCCAGCGCGAAATGCAGTGGGCTTCATCCACGACAACCAGGCCGATGTCGGCCTTGTGCAGCAAGGACATGAACTCGGGCGTCGCCAGCCGCTCCGGCGTGCAGAACACAATGCGGTCCTCATTGTCTTTCAGCCCTTGCAGCGCTTCATGCTGCTCCTCAGCTGGCACTTTGCTATTGAGCTGGGCTGCTTCGATGCCGATATCGTCCAGCTTTTCCGCCTGGTCCTTCATCAGCGAAATCAGCGGCGACACGACCACCGTGCTGCCCTTCAGGATCGAGGCCGGAATCTGGTAGCACAGCGACTTGCCGCTGCCGGTTGGCATGATGGCAAGCGTGTCGTGGCCGGCCAGCACGCTGTCGATCACTTGCTGCTGGCCCGCGCGCAGGTGTTCGACGCCGAACACGTCGCGCAGCAGGCGATGGATTTGATGATGAGTAGCCATAGCCGCAACTTAGCGCGATTGCTGGTAAGATGTCGGCCACCTATGTAACATACCGAGCTGCAATATGTCTTTCTCCCTCAGCGACACCACCTACAGCACCGACACGCCCGAAGCCAAGCGCGCCATGTACGAAGACCTGCGCTCGCAACTGGGTGGACTGGTGCACGGCGAACATGACTGGATCGCCAATACGGCCAATGCCAGCTCGCTGGTGTTCAACACCATGCCGGGCTTGAACTGGGCCGGCTTCTATTTCATGCAAGGTCCGGATGAACTGGTGCTCGGCCCCTTCCAGGGCAAGCCAGCCTGCATCCGCATCAAGAAAGGCCGCGGCGTGTGCGGCACCACCGTTGAGAAACGCGCTACCAGCGTGGTGGAAGACGTGCATGCCTTCCCTGGCCATATCGCCTGTGATGCTGCCTCGCGCTCGGAACTGGTGGTGCCGATTTTCGGCAAGGATGGCGAGGTCATCGGCGTGTTCGACCTCGACAGCCCGCTGCCGGGACGCTTCGATGCCGTCGACGCCGAAGGCATTGAATCGCTGGTCCGCATCCTCGAGCAGTCCCGCCTCTGATCCGCCTCAAATCCTGCCCCGGTCGCGCTTGACTGGGGCGGGTTGCAACGCCTAGCCTGTCCTTTGGGAGGGCTAGCCATGAACCATACCGCTTACGAAGAAGACTTCATCCCCTGGGTCGAAACCCAGGCCGCCTTGCTGCGCGATCGCAAATTCGATTTGCTCGACATTCCAAACCTCTATGAGGAGTTGACCAGCATGGCATCCCACATCAGGCACCAGCTTGCCAGCCGCCTATGCGTGCTGGAAGTTCATTTGCTCAAATGTCGATACCAGCCGCTGCGCAAATCGCGCAGTTGGCGCCGGACCATTCTTGAGCAGCGCTCACGAATTGAGTTGCTACTCAAGCGCTACCCCAGCCTTCGGCACGATCTGCTTGACGAAGCGATTGGCGTCTACCTCACTGCGGCTCGCAAAGCTGCGCGCGAAACGGGATTGGCCCAGGCCGTGCTGCCCACAACGCTGCCTTTCACTGCTGATGAATTGCTTGATTTCGACTTTGAGCCTTAGGCAAGCTTGCGCCGACCTTGAGCCAGATACTGGCAAGGACCCCGAGCGTCCCGATGGTTTCGAGCAATGCGTCAAGCATGATTCCCTCCCAAGTAAGTCTTCCAGAAAAACGCCAGCGTGATGCAGGATGTCGCGAATAAGGTAATGGCGCGGATCACGTTGGGCGGCGCGCGCCGGCCGACCCTTGCGCCGCCGTAGCCGCCGGCTGTGGCCCCTGCCAGCATGGCAAGCGTTGCCGGCCAGTGCACTGCATGGGCGGCGGCAAAGGCAAGCACCGCCACGGCGTTGGCTGCGCTGACAAGTAAAGTCCGTGGTGCATTCAGGTCCTTCAGGTCACGCTTGTCGATCAAGCCCCACATCGCCATCATCATGATCCCCACCGCGCCGCCAAAATAGCCGCCGTAAACGCCCAGCGCGAACTGGAGCAGCAACACCGCAGGCGCCCGCACCTCGCAGCGCGCCCTCAATGCCTCGCCAAGCCGCCGCCCAAAGGCCAGCGCGATCGACGCCAACAGCAGCAGCCATGGCAGCACGAAGGTGAAAGCAGTCGAAGAAGTCCGCAGCAACAGCAAGGCCCCAGCCAGGCCGCCGCACAGCGTGGTCACCAGCAGCACGCGCAGCGGCACCCCGCCCACCGGCTGCAGCCCGTCGCGATAAGCCCAGGCGCTGGCCAGGCCGCCCGGAAACAGCGCAACCGTGCTGGAAGCATTCGCCTGAACCGGTGGCACCCCAGCCGCGATCAGCGCCGGCAGGCTGACGAAAGATCCGCCGCCCGCCAGTGCATTCATCGCCCCAGCCAGCATCCCTGCGGAAAATGTCAGAATCATGGTGTCCATGCAAGCGATGTTAGACGGCATGCGGCAGCCCCGCAATCTGGCAATTCCGGTGCTACACTTCGGAAATTCCGAATGCTGGAGATCCAAATGCGCTTCGACCTGACCGATATGCGGCTCTTCCTGACTGTCGTGGAATGCGGCAGCCTGACCCACGGCGCACGCAACATGCACCTGGCGCTGGCCTCCGTCAGCGAACGCATCGCCGGCATGGAGGAGGCCCTTGGCGCGCCACTGCTGGAGCGCAACCGGCGCGGCGTGCGCACCACCGCCGCGGGCGAAGCCCTGGTCCGGCATGCGCGCTCGATCCTGGGCCAGGTAGAACAGATGCGCGGCGAATTGCGCACCTACGCCACGGGCCTGAAGGGCCGCATCCGCCTGCTGTCCAATTCCGCCGCCCTGGCGGCTTTCCTGCCGCCCCACCTGTGCCGCTTCCTGGCCGCCTATCGCGACCTGTCGATTGACTTGCTGGAGCGCCCCAGCGCGGAAATCGTCCAGACCATGGTCGACCGGCGCGCCGACCTTGGCATCGTGGCCGACATCACCGACTTCGGCCCGCTGCAGACGCACCTGATCACCAGCGACCAGCTGGTGGTGGTGGCCAGCCATGCGCACCGCGTGGCGAGGGAGAATGCCGTGACGTTTGCCGATATCCTCGGCGAGCCGATTGTCGGCATCGCCGATACGGCACTGGAAACCCACCTTGCGGAGCGCGCCTCGCGCCTGGGCCGCCAGCTCGACTACCGCATCCTGCTGCGCAACATCGACCATGTGGCAATGCATGTCGAAGCCGGCATCGGCATAGCGATCGTGTCGGGCGCGGTGGCGCGGCAATTGCGCCGCGACGTGGCCATCGTGCCGCTGGCGGAGGCCTGGGCTACGCGCCGCCTCTATCTGTGCGCACGCGACTTTGCCGCGCTCACGCCGCACGCCAGCCTGCTGGCGCAACAACTGTTGGAGAACGCGCCGTCGGCCGCTTCAGGCCAGTAGCGCCACGCCCATCGAGCGCGCTTCAGCCGCAGCGACATCCAGCAGTTCAGCGAGGCCGGGGAAGTCTTCCAGGCATTGCACAATATCGGAACGCCGCACCAGGTAATCGTCCTGCGGTGCAGGCAGCGGCGACAGCACGGGACACAAATGGCGCGCCAGCAGCAGCGTATCGCGCAAGCCGCTGGGCGGCAGGCTGATGGCGCCATCGCGCAGGCTGATGATGGCAGCGCTGACTGCCTCCGGCACCTGCAGCTTGCGCAGCACTTCACGCGCCACGATCTCTTGCACCGGTCCCAGCCGGGAACCCATTTCATCGAGCAAGCCAGTTACCTGGTCAGCTTGCGACAACAGGAAGAAATTGCCGGCTTCATGCACGATGCCGGCAAACAGCGCCGTATCGGGATCGGTGCGGGTAATATGGCGCGCCACCTGATAGGCGATGGCCGCCACATGGGCAGAGTACTTCCACAATTGCTCGGCGCGTTCGCGCAGCTGCGGGTCACGGATGCGGGCGCCGAACTGCCGCACCACCATGGCAGCGGCCAGCGAGTACAGGTTGCGGTAGCCAAGCCGCATCACGGCAGCGCGCGCGCTGGTGATGGCCGGCGCGCCATGGCGCCGGAATACTGCCGCATTGGCCAGGGAAACGGCGCGCGCCGCCAGCACCGGTTCGCCCAGCACTTTGCGCGCTACTTCATCGTCGTGGCAATCAGGGTCCGCCAATGCAAGCTGCAATGCCAGTGCGGCATTGACGCTGGTGGGGAAAACCAATTCCCCACGCTGCACTTCCGAAATAATGGTGGCTAAGTCCCTGAGCTTTTCCATGCAAGAAATTATACCGAGGCCGCGCGCAATGCGCGCACATTGCCCGGCAAGCGCCGCGCAACAGTCGCCTTGCGTACCGCCGGCGCGGCCTCGCCTTCATTCCCCAGCGTGAAGATGCTGATCGATTGCACCAGCATCTGGGCCTGGTCCTGCAAGCTGGCCGATGCAGCCGCGGTCTGTTCCACCAGCGCCGCATTCTGCTGCGTGGTGTCGTCCATCTGGGTCACGGCCATATTGATTTGCTCGATGCCATTGCCCTGCTCGGCCGATGCGGTGGCGATTTCCTGCATGATGGCCGTGATGCTCTGCACGCTCTTCAGCACTTCCTGCATCGCCAGGCCGGCCTCGCCGACCAGGCGGTTGCCTGTTTCGACCCGGTCCACGCTGTGGTTGATCAAATCCTTGATCTCCTTGGCCGCAGACGCCGAGCGCTGCGCCAGGTTGCGCACTTCCGATGCCACCACCGCAAAGCCGCGCCCCTGCTCGCCGGCGCGCGCTGCTTCCACGGCTGCGTTCAGCGCCAGGATATTGGTCTGGAAGGCGATGCCATCGATCACCCCGATGATGTCCACGATCTTGCGCGAGCTGTCGTTGATCTCGCCCATGGTCTGCACCACTTGCGACACCACATTGCCGCCCTTGCTGGCCACGTCGGAAGCGGTATGCACCAGCTGGTTGGCCTGGCGCGCATTGTCGGCATTCTGCTTGACGGTGGATGTCAGCTCCTCCATCGAGGAGGCAGTTTCCTCCAGGTTGGAAGCCTGGGACTCCAGCCGCGAAGACACGTCGGCATTGCCGGTCGCAATATCGCGGCTGGCTGCATTGATCTGGTCCACGCTGGCGCGCACATCGGACACGATGCCGCGCAAGCTCTCGCTCATGGACTTCAGGGAACGCAGCAGCTGCCCTACTTCATTGGGCGGGCCGACGTCGAAGTCGTTATCGAGTTTTCCCTGCGCCACCTCGTCCGCTACGGCGATGGCATTCTTCAGCGGCACCGTCACCGAACGGGCAATCAGCACGCAGATCCAGGCTGCCAGTGAAAACAGCACCACCATCGAAATCACCATGAGCCAGCGCTGCTCGGTAAAGCCGGTGATTTTTTGCGTCAGCATCGCATCGATTTCCTTGGCTGCGGCTTCGTTGACGGCGAACTGCATGTCGATTGCCGCCGTGGTCTTGGCCACCCACTCCTCGCCGGCATAGGTCAGCGGGTCGGCCTTGACGATCTGCTCCGTACCCAGTTCGACGATCTTGTGCGCCGTATCGGCCGCTGCGCGCAATTGCGCGCCCAGCTTGGCCTCGATGGCAGGATTGGCGGCGGCGGCCTTGTTGAAGGCGGTCATGGTCTGGTCCAGGCGGTCCGTCACGCGCGACATGATGGCGGCCAGCTGCAAGCGGTCTTCGGCGCTCGCTTCCTTTTTCGCCAGCAGGCCAGCGCCTTTGGCGCGCGTCTTGCCGGTCTCCTCGGTCAGCCATGGCAACTGGTAGAACATCGACTGGATCAGCTGGTAGGTGTCCTTGTCGGGATCGAGGCTCAGGCCATACGCATCGCCGATCAGCTCGTTGACCTTGAGCAGCTTGGGCATCAGGCCGGTATGTCCGGCATAGCTTTGCGGCACGGTGATCTTGCCTTCCGCCACATTGGTACGCAGCGTCTCCCATTCCTGCTTGGCAGCGGCGAAGGCATCGATGATGGCTTTGTCGCCCAGCTTCGCGACATCCTTCTCCAGCTTGCCGTATGCCGCGTCGGCTTCCGCCTGTTTCGCGCGGCGCTTTTCTGCCACGCTGCTCACGCCACCCAGCACCAGCGCCGACAGGCCACGGTGCTGTTGCGTGTACTGCACGGCCTTCAGGCCGTCTACCAGGATGGGCAAGCCTTCATGCTCGCCCTCGTAAGCGTCGAGCACCTTGCCGGCTTCGCTCATGTAAAGGAAGGCAGGGATAATCGCCAGCAAAGCTGCGATCAAGCCAAGAATCATGAACTTATGACCCAGCTTGAGCTGACCGAGAAGGGAGGTTGGATTCATGGCAGTTCCCAAAGAAAGGATTGGCAAAAAGTGCATTGCAGCACCGCGATACCTCTTGCTTTGATCTTATGCCGATTTATCGGTAATAGTTACAATTCGTGAGAATTTGCTACGTAAATCTCTTTCCCTATCACCATTTCTGTTGCGCCCGCGCGAAACAATTGCCAATCGAGAATTTAACTTTCATGATGCATGTATAAGGCGCTTTGCTATAGTGCACCTATGAAACTTTTAATGCCGTTGCTGACGCTATGTGTGTCATTGCTGTTGCCGTCCGCCAAGGCGGAAACGGTGACGGTGTACACCAGCGCCAATTTCGCACCCCTCGTGATCGACGGCACGCGAGGTATCTATTACGAAGCAATCGACTACCTGAACAAGCAAGCTCCCGATGGCACCAGTTTCCGGCTGGCTTACCTGCCGCGCAAACGGTTGCAGATGCAGCTGGAAGACGGCAGCCTGGATGGCATCGTTATTGGCATGATGCCGCAATGGTTTGATGACGTCGCACAGAAGAAATACCTGTGGACCACGGCGTTTGCGATTGACCATTTCGTGCTGGTGTCGCGCGCCGACCATCCGCTGCAAATGGACGCCCCGCAAGGGCTGGCCGGCAAATCGATAGGGCTCACGCTGGGCTATGTCTATCCCGGCATCGATGAATGGATCCAGCGCCACGGCCTGCAGCGCCAGGATGCGATCAGCGAGGAGATCAACCTGGAGAAGCTGCGCCGCGGCCGCATCGATTGCGTGGCCGTGTCCGAGTCGGCGGCGCGTTATTTCGTACGCCGGCACGGGCTGCACGGCAGCCTCGCCTTCGTCGACTTGCCGGGCCGCGCGACGGAACGCCGCTTCCTGGTGCCGCTGAAACGCAACGACCTGTTCGATAAGATCGCCCCCATCGTCAAGCGCATGCGCGAAGATCCGCAGTGGCTGCGCATGACTTCCAAGTATCAATAAGTCCGGCATGGCATAATGATAGTTACGCAACCTTTCCCCTTCCGGAAATGCCCTTCCGTCGTTCGCTGCTGCGGTCCTGCCTGACCGCCTGCCTTCTTGCTGCCGCCACTCATGCATCGGCACAGCAGCGGCCGGGCGTCGTCTCATTCCAGCGCATTGCGATGCCGGACCAGGTGCCGGCCCACCTGAGCACGGTAATGGCGCAGGACGCCCAGGGCTTGCTGTGGATCGGTACCCAGGATGGCCTGGTGCGCTACGACGGCTATGGCTACAAGGTGTTTCGCCCGCATCCCGGCGATCCTGCGGCGCTGGGCGGCAGCTATATCCGCACCTTGTACGCCGCGCGCGATGGCCGGCTGTGGGTCGGCACCATCAGCGGCGGCCTGTCGGCATTTGATCCGCGCACCGAACGCTTCACCCAATTCCGCCACGACCCGCTGCGCAAGACCAGCCTGGCCAACGACCGGGTGGAAGGCATTGCGCAACTGGCAGGCGGGGAGCTGTACCTGGCCACCGACAACGGCTTGTCGGTACTCGATCCGGCCAGCGGCCAGTTCAGCAACTACCGCCATGTTGAAGGCGACAGCAGCAGCCTGGCCAACAACCAGCTGCGCGCTGTCCTGCTGGACCGCGAAGGCCGCCTGTGGGTGGCCAGCGATGCCGGCTTGCAGCGCTGGCTGGGCGCTGGGCGCTTTTCGGCGCCGGTGGGCCCGGCCAACGCCATCCGCCTGTTCCAGGACAGCCAGGGCCGCATCTGGATCGGCAGTTCGCGCCAGGGCGCCGCCGTGTACGATCCGGCCAGCGGCAAAGTGCAAACGCTCGCTGGCCTGGGCCACTTCTGGATCTACAGCATCGCCGAGCCGCTGCCGGGAGAAATCTGGCTTGGCACTTTCGGCAAAGGCATCGATGTGGTCGATGGCGCCAGCCTGGCCGTGGTCGACCGCCTCCAGTACGACAGCACCAGCAGCGCCAGCATCGGCAATGACCGCATCGGCGCCCTGCCGGTGGACCGCTCCGGCCTGGCCTGGGCCGGCACCTGGGGCGGTGGCATTGCGCATCACGATCCGGCCAGCCGCGCTTTCCTCAAGCTGCGCCACAGCCCCGCCAACCCGCTGGGCCCGAGTCACCCGGCCATCGTGCGCGCGCTGGAAGCGGCCGACGGCAAGCTGTGGCTGGGCACCAATGGCAATGGCATCGACGTGCTCGATGCCGCCGGCAAGCTGGTGGCCGGCTTCCGCCCCGACGCCGGCCGCAGCGATGCACTGGCGGACGGCGCCGTCACCTGCCTGGCCCAGGGTCCGGATGGCAGCATGTGGGTAGCAACGCTGGATGGTACGCTGCACCGCCAGCGCCCCGGCCAGCCAGGCTTCCAGCGCTTCGGCAGCGCACAGGGCTTGCCCGGCGGCCCGATCCGCACCATGGCTTTCGGCGCCGACGGCGCGCTGTGGGCCGGCGCCCAGCAAGGCCTGGCGCGCATCGGCAAGGATGGTGCAGTGAGCGCATGGCGCCACGATCCCGACGACGCTGGCAGCCTGTCCGGCCGCGAAGTCGAAGCGCTGGCCTTCGCGCCGGACGGCACGCTGTGGATTGGCACCAATGACGGCCTGAATGCCTTCGACACCAGCACCGGCAAGGCGCGCCGAATTTACCGCGACCCAACGCGCGGTGACAGCCTGCCCGACAACTGGGTACCGGACCTGATGGTCGACAAGGACGGCCAGCTCTGGCTCGCCACCCAGTCCGGCGCCGCCATCCTGCGCTCCTTCGACGGCAAGCTGGCACGCTTTGACGTGCTGTCGGCCCGCCTGAAACTGCCGCCCCACCCGCCCGAATCGCTGCTGCAGGATGCACAGGGCCAGGTGTGGCTCGGCAGCCGCGTGCGCATCGACCCGCTGACCTGGCGCTGGCGCAGTTTCGACCGCGCCGACGGCAATGAGTTCCGCACCCTTTACTACGCCAGCCGCGCACGCATGCGCAACGGCGACCTGCTGTTTGGTTCGCCGGAAGGCTTGCTGCGTGTGCGGCCAGGCATGCTGCGGCGCTGGGAATACAAACCCGCCGTTACGGCGACCGCGCTGACCATCGATGGCATCGAACAGCCCGGCGCCGGCATCGTCACCGAGCGCACGCTCTCGCCCAGCCAGCGCGACCTGCGCCTCGAATTCGCCGCGCCCGACTTCAGCGCGCCCGAGCAGCAGCAATACCGCTACCGGCTCGATGGCTACGACGCCGGCTGGGTCAATGTCGATGCGCGCCAGCGCGTGGCAGCCTATTCGCACTTGCCGCCGGGCGACTACCAGTTGCGGGTCCAGGCCAGCAACCGCGCCGGCCAATGGAGCCCGCAGGAATGGGCGCTCAAGCTGCACGTGCAGCCCGCCTTTTACCAGACCTGGTGGTTCCGCAGCGCGATGTGGGTGCTGGGTGCGCTGGGCGTGGCCTTCCTGTTCCGCCTGCGCCTGCATGCCTTGCGCCGCCGCGGCGAACGCCTTGAGCGCCTGGTGGCCGAACGCACGGCCGAACTGGAAGCGGCGTCGCGCCGCCTGGAGCAAGCCAGCCTGACCGACCCGCTGACCGGCCTGCACAACCGGCGCTACCTGGAGCAGACCATCCAGGCCGACTTCGACCTGGCCGCGCGCCGCCACCGCAGCATGCCGCCGGAACCGCACTCCGACCTGGTGCTGTTCATGCTCGACCTCGACCACTTCAAGCGCGTCAACGACCAGCATGGCCATGCCGCCGGCGACGCCGTGCTGCAGCAGACCGCCGGCCTGCTGCGCGACTGCATGCGCAGTTCCGACCATATCGTGCGCTGGGGCGGCGAAGAATTCCTGCTGGTGGCGCGTTTCATCGACCGCAACGACGCGCCGGCGCTGGCCGAGAAGATCCGCCTCGCCGTCGCTGCCCACGAGTTCCGGATCCCAGGCGGCCAGGTGCTGCGCAAGACCGTCTCGATCGGCTTTGCCACTTTCCCCGGCATGCCCGGCCGCCCCAGCGCGCTGACGCCGGAATCGCTGCAGCGCCTGGCCGATGCCGCGCTGTACGCCGCCAAGCATACCTGGCGCGACGCCTGGGTCGGCGTGCAGGCGCGCAGCGGCGAAGCCGGCCTGTCGCGCTTCCTGGCCGATCCGACCAGCGCTGTCGAAGCCGGCGACGTCACGCTGCTGGTGCCGGAACAGCGCGGCCGTGTCGTCAACTGGCATTAACCCGGGTTAATTACGGCGCAACCTCGGCTCGCCAGGCTGTCTTCTTTCATGGAGGAAGACATGACACTGCATGCCAACGCGCACCTGATCGAGCGCCCGGTCCCGAAGGACTCAAGCCCATCGTTCTCATGATGCGCCAGCGAATCCCGACCTGCATTACAGCATCGAGGACCTGCTGCTCGCCGAAGACCGCGTGGCCACCCGCCTGGACCAAGCTGCCGGCCTGCAACTGCCGGAGGTCGAACGGCTGGCCGCCGCGGTGCAGCTTGTGCGGCTGCGCGAGCGCTCCTTCGCCTTCCGGCAGGGCGCAGCCTGCCCCCGCCTGCTCGGCGTGCGATCCGGCTTGCGCCATGGGCGAGCGTCACTTGGCGTGGCAGAAGGCGATGCGCTTCGGCTTCCAGGCGTTGACCCAGATAAAAAGGTGCGCGAGCGCGACCTGCTGATGTATGCGCCGGAACAGGTGTAGAAGGCGCGACTGCCTTACAGCCCGGCGTTGCGCACGACGCGCAGTTCCATCTCCATCTCGCTGTGCACTGCGAGATGGCCGACCCGGGCCGGCAGGAAGCGCACCTGGCGCAGCGCGGCCAGCAGTTTTTCTTCATCATCTTCGTTGCCATCAACGCCGACCACTTGCGCGCGCACCACTTCGCCCAGTGCATTGATCCAGAAGCGCACCGAGATAAAGCCGCCGCTGGTATCAGGCAACACCAGGTACTCGCCGCGCGCCAGCCCTTCGGCCACCGTCGGAGGACTGGTCAGCTCAGACAGCTGGAAGAAACGGGAGGGAGTCTCGGCTTGCTCCGGCTCGGCTGGCTCGGGAGCGGGAGTGGGGGTGGGAGCAGGCGCTGCAGGCGGCGCCGGGACTGGTGGCGCGGTGCGCGCCGGTGGGACCGGCGCCGCTGCCGGCTCCGGCAAAAGCGATACCGTCAGCGCAACGGGCGCTGGCTGTGCCAGCGCCTTGGTGACGCTGCCATGCTTGCCGGCGCCAATCAGGAAAACCAGGTGGGCCAGCACCGTCAGGGTCAAGGCCGTGGCCTTGCCCCACGATGCACGCCGCATATTACTTGCCCAATTCACGCCATTGCAGGCGCTTGGTTTTGACTTCTACGCCATTTCCGCCATCGCCAGGAGTCGGCTTGTTCATGCCGAAGGTTTTCGGCTTCTTGCCATCGGCGGTCACGGCAATGATCACTGGCTTGCCGCTTGGCAGCTTACTTACCGTCATACCCACGATCGGCGAGGTCAGCCGGGTGCCGAGCGCTGCCTTGTCGCTGGTGGCACCGCCGTTGCCATTGAACTGGTACAGCCAGCTGAAGCCGCCGGGCTGGCAATCCGATGCCGCCGGCACCACCGTCGGCACCAGCAAGGTTCCTTCAAACAATTGCGGATCGACGGCAACGCGCTCGCCGGCTCCAGGCAGTTCGATGTACCAGCCGGTATCGCTCGTCCAGTCGACCGGATTCGCCGCGGTGCTATGGCGGGAAACGTCGGAAGAATCCATGCTCTGCTTGACGAACGAACTCAGCGACAAGGCCTTGGTGTTTTCCAGGTCATCCTTGAAAGCACCGACAATTTGCCGATCAACCGTGCCCGATTTCGGCGGCGCCAGGTCGCTGGCGCCCAGGAAGCGGCCGGTACCGAAGTACACGATCACCGATTTGTCAGGCCCGACGGCCATGTCCGGCGCCGCCATGATCGGCCTGCCGCTGTCCAGTGCGAGCAATTTAGTCGCCGTGCCAGCCTTCAGGTCGAAGCGCCACATATTGCCCAGCAAATCGCCGCCCCAGGCGGCCACGGCCGCATTGCTGCTGTAGAAGTCGAGCGCAGCAATGTTCAGGCGGGCCAGCCCGGCCGGTTCAGTCTTCGAGCCGGCGCCGGTCTGGATATCCTTCACATTGGCTTTCATCTTCGGATCTGACAGGTCCAGCACAAACACGTGGCCCTTGCCGTCGCCGTCATACTTGCCGCCTTCGGCAACGTTGTTGTAGCCGGAGGTGAGCACCGCCACCCATTTGTCATCGACCTTGGTGATATGCGCCGGGCCAAAACTATAGCCGAGATTGGCGTTGTCGTCGGCCGTATAGGTCCACAACACCTTCGGCGTCGCGGGGTCCGTGATGTCCAGGGCAAAGTAGCCGCGGCCGCCCTTGCCCATGGCGCCGATCAGCACCGTCTTCCATGCGCCGCCGATCTTGACGTCCGACACGGTCAGCGCGCCGTCCAGGAAATAGCGGTGGCGGTCGGCATAGTCGTTGTTTGCCAGCTGCCACAGGTCAGGCAGCACCATCGGCGGGATATAGGCCCAGAGCTCGTCACCGGAATCGGCGTCGAAAGCGTGCAGCATGCCGTCGTTGGCGGCGGCGTAGACGACGCCCGCGCGATCGGCCTTCTCCTTGACGAACTCGGCGTAGCCGCTGTCCTTGAAGCCGAACGGCGGATCGCGCACAAACACCGGCTGGGAGTGAACGAAGTCGCCCAGCACCTTGTCGCGTTCGCGGTACAGGCGCTTGCTTTCCTTTTCCACCACGACCTGCGGGTCGTTACCACGCAGGAAACTCACCAGGGTATCGGCATTGGCCGCTTTCACTTGATCGGCAGTCCAGGTCTTGAATTGGCTCAGTTGCTTCTGAACCGTTGCGTTGAACATGTCGTTCTGGGCCTTCGACATGTCTGCCGTCTTGAACGGCACCAGTTTATTGTCGGCGTCCGAGGTCCAGATGGTGCGCTTGTCGGTCCCATCTGCATTGATCTTGCTACGCAGTTTCACCCCGGCCTGCCATTTCGGATCGCCCGTGACCTCGCCGGTTGTGGTGTTCATGGCGTAGGCGCTCAATTCGCCATCCCATGCCCCGGTGCGGTAGTTGGCGATATAGATGGAGTTATCGCCTTCGGTCGGCTGCAGGTTACTGGTTGCCGCCGCTGCACCGCTACCGTCGGACTGGCCGATGCTGCCCAGTGCCTGGTGCAAGCTCTCCTGCAGCGCTGCCGGGTCCTTGGCGCTGAAGTAGGTGCCGCGGCCGCTGACCGCAGCATGCCACAAGTCGTCGATCGTTTCCGGCGTGTTTTCTCTTGGCGCCGGCCAGTTCTGCGTGCCCTGCAAGATCTTGTAGTATTCGCCCGCCTTGGCCGTCTTGTAGTCGCTGCGGTAAGGCAGCGAGCCATCGACGCCCAGCCCCAGGGTGAACGTCGTCATGTGCTGGTGGTTGGCGACATCGCCGATGTTCGCCGCACCGCCCGCGCTCGGCACGATGTTTTCCATGTCCGGACGCAGGTCGTTGTTGTAATAGTAGAAGGCGATGTCGGCCAGCGAAATCATATCGCCGTTCTTGTAAGGAGCGTACGACGGCCGCGGCGCCTTGCTGATGTTGCCGTCCTGGTCCGTCATCAGGCTGGCCTTGGTCCCGTCCTGGTCGGTATACAAGGGCGTATCGTCCCACGTGTTCCAGTAACCGTCCGTCGCCAGGATGGTGAAATTGCGCTGGCAAGCTGCCTGGATGGGATCTGGTCCTTTCGGGAATGCGATGTTCTTGCCAAACTTATACAGGCGGCCGACATCGTTCAATGACGAACGCAATGGCGTGGACGTGCTCGGATTGAGTTTATACAGCTCCGTGTAGAACAGCTCCTTGTGCGCCCCTTCAAAAGCCTCGATCGGGACCTTGATGGTGGAATTGTCGATGGTCACCAGACCCAAGCGTGCATGGAAATAGTTGGCGTCTGTCTTGTCTTCCGTCACCTGCTTTGGCGTGCCGCGCACATCGTTGAAAGCCAGGCCGATTGCCGACTTCGCCATTTGCGATCGGGTACGGTACCAGGCATACCAGGTCGCAAAGTTGGTGATCTCTTCTTCGAAGGTGCAGCTGGTAGGCGAGGTGGTGCAATCGGTGCGGCTCGCAGCTTTCGGATAGCTGTTTCGGGTAGAACTAATCTCCACCCGCTCCCACTGGCTGTAGTTGACCGAAGTGTGGGTGTTATCGCGGTTCGCCTGGCAATTATTGCCGCTGTCGCACCATTTCACCGTTACATTGTAATAGTACGGCGCGCCCGAAATTTCCTTCGCATTCTTATACTTATAGTTTGGGAAAGCGTAGCTTGTTCCGGAGAGCGCCCTGACGCAATTATTCTCGTCGTCGCACCAGACGCGGTCAGGAAAGTTGGCCTTATCGCCCAGGTTGATGGTGTCGCCCGGATTCAGTTTCGGGCAGGTGGTCTCAGGGCCACATGGGTAGCCCAGATTCGTCTGACTGTAAGTCTTTTCAATGCGCTGCTTGCCGTAACCATCGCTGGGAATTCCCGACCATGGCGATTTGTAGGCAGTTCGCGCCGACTTGAGCGCTTCAGCCCTGCGCGAACCATCGTGGTTGAGCGGCCAATCGTAACGTACGGCAGGGTTATAGTAGATCTTGTTGAAGGCACTGGCCGCAAACGGCGGGTCGCCATCGTTGCAGACAGCAGTCATGTTGCCGTCCGTATTGCGGCAATATGTTTCAAAGATATTGCCCGACTTCATCCGAACATAGTCCGGCATGTAGTTCCACAGCATGCTGCCGGAATTATCCAGGTCGAGCATGATGTTCGGCAACAGCACCGCTGTGGTCGAGTTCGCCAGCGGCTTGTCTGCCAGGTCGGTGCTGGCAGCGCGCGACATGGCGGCTCCCAGCACGCTGCCGGCAAACAGGGCCGCCAGCATCAATTGTTTAAAGAGTGGCCTCATTGCTAGGTCTCGCATACTCATTGTGAAATAACCGCCTGTACGAAACTGACGTTGGAACGCGGGCCAAGCACCCGCACAGTGATACGGTAAAGCGCGACTGTGGAGCCAGGGAGGGCGGAGTTACCCAATGCCTGGTATTTCAGCATGGGGCCCAAGATACCGATACTGTTGTCGCCGGTCTGCTGGGCGCCGGATGGCGCCGTGGAACATTTGGCGGGGTCGAACTGGCCTTCCACGTCGCACATGCGGTGGATGACGTAAGACACTTGGTTGCCGGCAGCATCGGCCGCCAGTTGGGCCACGGCCGATTTATCGCTCCAGTCGAGGTCGTCGTTCGCTTCCGGGGTGTCATTCCCCGTCAAGTCAAGCGCCGCCTGGCTGCTGGCGTAATAGCCGTTCTCGCCAGAATCCTTGTCCAGCCCGCTCGGGCGCGCCTTCACCCAGGCAATCGCCGCTTCCACGCCGGCATCGGCGCTGATGGCGGCGCTTTGCTTGAACGCCAGGTTGCCCGCGATCAGGGACGAGGTGTCGACCGAACGCATCATGGCCAGCCCGGCCAGGGTCATGGCCACCAGCACGATCAGCGCCATCACCAGCGCCACACCCTGTTGCCGGCGGCGCCGCCCGGCTTGGACTACCGATTTCATATATTCCCCCAGATCACATTACGCAGCGGGATGACTGTCTCCAGCACCCGGTAGCGATAGCAGCCCCAGTCGCTGGGGTAATTGTCCGTCTTGATCGCGCCCCAGCTGGTCGCCAGGGATTTGGTCGCCGTGCACGCTCCGCCGGCAGTGGCCGGGCGTTCATACTGGCTGGAGCGGGTCACCAGGGCCACGCGGATAGCCTTGATGCGCGCCCAGTTGGCTGGCGTCGGATTGTCCCAGCCGGCATCGGCGGCGCTGACCCAGCTGTTGATCGTCTGGCTGTTTGCAGGCGCGACACCATATTGCGCTTGCAGGTCAACCACATCGTTCATGACCAGCTCGTTGGTGACGACCGGATTTTGCGAGTTATCGCTGCGCTGCAGTTCATTCGTCGCCGTATTGACCGAGTAGACCTTGCGGAAAGTGGGGCCGTTAACAGCTGGTTTGAAACAGGTCACGCTGGCGCCAACCTGGTACTTCGGCCAGGCATTGTCATTGGAAAAACTGGCCGGCGGATTGTATTCGCCATGCGCGCCCGGGTTGTGCTGCAGGCGCGACGCCTCTTCCTGTACCTCGGTGATTTTCATCACGGTACAGTTACCGGCCTGCGACACCAGGGCCAGGTCGCCTTCCGAGCAGGCAGCCGGGTTGGCAACGTCCAGTTCCTGTGAAGGCGATGGCATTTTCTTGCGCACGACGGTGGAGCCGGACGGCAAGGACGAGCCCACGTTAGGATCGGAGAAATACTGGATCGTCAGGGTATCGGGCTTGCTGCCGCCATCCTTGATCAGGACCGGTGCAAAGTTGATGCCGGTCAGGGCGCCTTCCGTCCCGCCGCACGCGGCATTCTTGTCACAGTAGGCATAGATCGTCGTGCAACTGGAATAGGAGTTGCTGCCGGCAGCCATGCCCCACCCCGCCGCCTTGGCATCGCGTTCCAGCATGTACAGCGCAATAGCGCCGTTCGCCTGGCTGTCGGCGTTGCTGGTGGTGGCGCGCTTGCGCGCTTCGTTATTGGTAAATGCCTGCGCCACGATCAGTGTGCCCAGCATGCCGATGACCAGGCCAACCATGACCTCGACCAGCGTAAAACCTTTTTGTGAGCGGTACATAAATTTCCTCAACCGTTGATCTGGGCTACGGCCTGGTAGCGGTGGGTTTTGGTCTCGCCGGGAAGCTGCCAATTGATGGTGACGGTGACCTGGTTGCCCTGGATGACCACGGTGCGTTTGCCGTTTGGCAGGGTGGCCACAGTCTGGTTTTCGGCGGCATAGTCCGCCAGCTTATCGCGATGCACCCACATATCGCCCAACAGCTGGTTGGCCGCAAAGCTGGCCTCCAGGCGGTATTTGGAATCGGTGACCTGGCGCGTGGCCGAGGCCTGCATCCACAGGAAAGCCAGGATGCCGAAGGAGAAAACCAGGATGGCCGCCAAAGCTTCAAGCAAAACGATGCCGTCCTGGCGAGCAGGTTTTAAATTGCGAATCATGGGATCACTCCTTAAGTGCAGCCCTGGGGCGTGCCGGCCAGTTTGCTGTTGGGATCGCACATGCGGACCTGGCCACCGGCGCCGACCGTCACCACATAACGGCGCGCATCAGTGGTCTTGGCGTTGGTAACGTCGATGCGGCTGATCTCGGTGCCGGGAGCAGCACTGGCCCGCCCGAAACTGTCGAACGTGACAACCGCCGGTTGGTCCAGCCCGGCGCCGGCCGCCAGCGCGGTGGCAAAGGTGTCGGACTTGAGCGGCTTCGGCAGGGCCGCCTTGCTGACGCCAAGCCGCGCATTGCCGCCGCCTTCATCGGCCACGCGCTCCTGGATCGTGCCGGTACAGATGTTGGCATTCACGCAGCCAACCTTCCAGGTCACTTTCCCGTCCTTGTCGGGCAGGCTGAAACGCACTGGCGTGTTGCGGCGCAGGGCTTCCGCTCGCGCCAGTTGCAGGCCGTTCAGCACCGATTCCGCGGCGGTACGGTTCTGCGCATCCTGGATCATGCGCGCAAAGCTCGGCACCGCCAGCGCCAGCAGCACGCCGAGCACGCTGATGGCCACCATCAGCTCGATCAGGGTTACACCACCTTGCTTACGCATCAGCAGCGCCCGCCTTTTGCGATCACCCAGCAAGTATCCGAAGTACCCCAGCTGCTGCTAGGCGTGTGCGATGTCTTCTTGACATTGGCCTCGTTCAGTTCATACGTGAAGCCATTCATGGTGCCCTTCCCTTCGGCCTTCAATTCATAGCTCATGCCATTGGCGGCAATGGTGCAGGTGAAGGTGAAGTCGGGATTCGCAGGTGGCGCCGCCGGCGCCCCGTTCGCGCAGGCGCCGGCGTAAGTACGGCTGTCCTGGAAATACTGTTCCAGCTTGATGCGCATGTCCGACAAGCCATTGGTCGCCTGCGGAATGTGGCCACGAATGATATAGTCGTTATACATTGGCAACGCCACTGCCGCCAGGATAGCGACGATGGCTACCGTGACCATGACTTCAATCAGGGTAAAACCCCTGCTTAGGGGCTTGAATATTTGTTTCACAAGGGTTCCTTTACCAGCAAAATTAATCTTGCCGAAAAATAATTTGACGGAAGTTTAACTGCATTTGGGCAAGAAGTCTCGCACAATTCGTTGCCATAAAGCATCATTAGAGCGGTTTATCTATGAATCGGCGCGACTGTCGCACACCCGCCCCGTGGGGTAAAATGCAACGTTTTACCGCGCGCGGCGCGGCGCCCGAACGAAATTCCGAAAAATGACCACCCTGCCTTCCGAAATCAATCCAGACGCCGTCAAGAACAGCCCGGCCGAAAAAGTCACGCCGATGATGCAGCAGTACCTGCGCATCAAGGCCGATTACCCGAACATGCTGGTGTTCTACCGCATGGGCGACT